>CEOE01004754.1_pt1 | contig 140620 bp, 117 predicted proteins | sample 530211 | NCBI WGS metagenome assembly CEOE01 (sample SAMEA2619779, study PRJEB7988) | marine metagenome | isolation source: saline water (ENVO:00002010), including
ATCCGTGGGTGATTCTGTGGAGGGCGGACAAGGTGAAGAAATTCCATTGGATATTGCTTCTTCGCTAAGCGACACTGATGGTTCGGAATCTCTTCAGATCACGGTCAGTGGATTGCCGGCAGGGCTGAGCTTAAGCGCCGGCGTCGAGAATGCTGATGGTACATGGACCCTGAGTCCAGATGAACTGGAGGGGCTGACTCTGAACCCAACTCCAGGTGCGGTTGGCCGATTCCAGCTTGAAGTGGTCGCAACGGCTACCGATGGGAGTTCGGTGGCAACCAGCCATGCATCGATCGATGTTGATATCTACCCAGTTGAGTCTGACTCCGAAGAGATAGATGGCTCAGAGGATGTCGAGAATGAACCGCCATCCGAGATTGATTGGGGTGATGAGCAGGATCTTGGCTTTATCACTTCGGGACCTGGTATCGATGACACAATCGATGAGATCGATGAGAATCTCACGAAGATTGCCTACGAAGCTCCTGAGATGGCAGACAAGGTCTCACAGATGGGTGAAGAACTCATTGGCGAGGTCATGCCGATTATCTCTGAAGCCGCTGATTCTGAGGCCCCGGTCCCTCCCCCAGACGAACCACTCTTCGAGTTTGTTCGAGCTGAGAACGCTGATCATGCGGAGGGCGATGCGTCTCAGATGCACGGCACCCAGGTGAACGGAGTAGTACAAGGTGCGGAACAGACGCAGTCGGAGAAGTCTTCCACGACCGAACGGATCGCGAGCACATTTACCGTGCTGTGGGGACTCGTTCGTTCATTGGGGGCTCGTGATAACAACGATGAAAAACAAACAAGTGATCACGCATCTCGTGGTCGGCGCCGGTAAGTGGAGATAGCAGATGCTGAACTCGAAAGACCACATCATTATGGACAATACGCAGGCAGATTCATTGATTGACGAGCTTGCGAATAGCTCCAGTGACGCAGTCAAAAAACTGCGAGGTCATAAGCGGCAGTCCCTTCGCGTCAAGGTCTATGTCGAGCCTGCGAGTATGAGTGCTCGCACAGGTGTCAGATTCCAAGGCGTGACCGGTGATATCTCATCTGGTGGCACCCAGATTCTTGTGGCTCGACCGTTGGCGATCGGGGATGTGTACCAGCTCAGCTTTGAGCGGGAGGAGTTCGATATGCCTCCGGTGTATGCGCTCTGTCTTCGGGGCCGCACAGTACGGCCAGATGCCTATGAGGCTGGTCTTCGTTTTCTTGAGCAGGTGACTTTGCCGAGCAGTTCTTCTGAAGAAGAGCAAGGCTCGCACATTCTTTGAAGTGACGCATCCTCTACTGAATGGAAGCTATGAATACTACACCGAATGCCATCACAATGAGCGACGCGTCAGAAAAGGCGTGGCGTAATGATGCACCTGAGAAGCCATCGGATTTGCTCTCGGGCATATCGGCAATTGAGCGTGATTCTGGGAGCGCCCGCGAAAAGGCGGATGCGTTCCTCAGCTTGATCATGGAGCATTTCGGATGTGTATCGTGTTGCCTGACTGTGGGTATCGCTGGTGACGAGGTCGAGGTTGTACGCGAGGGCGATGTTCAAGGTGCGGAGTTGTGGAAAGCGAATCTTCAATCCACAGCGTTAGATGCTCGATCGCGTGCGTCGTCAATCGTAAGGCTCTATGGCCCGAAAGATACACCCCAGCACGCGGTTATCGCTTGCCCCGTAGATCATGCAGGTCGCGATCCCTTCGGTGCTATTTCAGTCCTCGTTCATTGTTCATCGACGAATCATGCCGAGCGTATACAACTTCATCTCCGTGCCGCGTGTCTACAGATTGCAGGGGTATTGACGAGAAAAACGACGAATCGGGGCGTCGTTGAGATGAGTGATATCGCTCGCGTGTACGCTCGGGCTGGCCAGTTCAAATCAGTTCAGCAGTTTGCGTACACCATTACCAATGCTGCTCGTCAGCGTTTCAACTGTGACCAGGCAGCCATGGGTTTGGTGCGTAACGACAAGCTCAGTGTCGTATGCATTTCCGGGCTGGACACTGTGAAGCTGCGCAGCCCCGGCGTACTCAAGGTTCAACAAGCCATGGGAGAGTGTGCGGATGCACGCTGCCCGGTGGTTGCTCAGTCTCGAGATCGCTGGGAGGACTCTACACTCGCTGAAGAAGGTTTGCTTCATCAGGCGTGGCGTGCGTCTGTAAACGGTGCCAGTGTGCTGAGCATCCCGATCGATGCTGGTGACGGCCCCATTGCGGTCGTGTCGTTCCGGCGATCGGGTGAAGAACCATTTGATGCGGATGACATAGAAGCTGCCAACAAGCTGTTCGCGCCACTCGCAGGTGCTATCCCGCTTGTCACGCAGGCTACTCAATCTCTCCCCACACACATTATTCAGACAACTCGCGCAGCGTTCCGATGGTGCGCAGGGCCGAACACAATCCGTCGCAAGATTTTTCTGCTCACAATGATTCTGGCAATCGCATGGGTTGCAATCGGTACCCGGATGTATCGTGTTTCGGTTCCTGCGGTAATCATCGCGAAGAGTGAGCAGGTTATCGCCGCCCCGTTTGACGGGCGTGTCGATACCGTGTTTGTGCGGTCCGGCGACCATGTGGAGGCTGGCGAGGTACTGCTAACGATGGATACCTCGGCACTGGAGTTGGAGTATCGTGAACTTCAATCAGAGTTGAGCAACGCGCAGCTCCGATTGTCTGGTGAGATCGCTGAGAGTAATCCTGCCTCTGCCTCGATCGCGCAGGGGGATATCCGATCGATCAGTACACGAGTTCGTCATATTCTCAGTCAGCTTCAAGATGCCGAAGTACGAGCACCTCAGGCAGGGATTGTGATGGCACCCGAGATCGCGGATTACCCCGGTCGTGTTATCTCCATGGGCGAGTCTCTCGCTTCGATCGCCATAGATGATTCCATGACAATCGAGTTGCATGTGCCTCAGGATCGTGTGTCGGATCTGGTTGAGGGGAACCGTATTCGTTTCGCGAGTCATGCTCGTCCGGAGGTTCCGGGATTCAGTACTCTCGGGAAGTTAACGCCATCGAGTGTCGAGCGAGACGGGCATTCCGTCTTTGTCGCCGAGGCTGAGTTGCCAGAAGATCAAGCTTGGTTACGCCCAGGCATGGCTGGTGTCGCGATGGTCGAAGTCGGTGAACGATCGAACTGGTGGCTGGCGGTCCACCGGATAGTTGATGCTGCACGATTGAGGTTCTGGTTCGACTGATGGCAAACACACCCAATCAACCAGGTCTTTCCGAACGCCTCCGGGAGGTTGTTGTCTCCGTGCGCGGGGATCTGGATATCAGTCGCCATACATTTCGAGCCGGTCCCGCATATGTTGTTCGGGATCCGATCACCTTTGCCTCGCATCGGTTCGATCCAGAGGATTACCTCGTTCTGAATGCTATCAGGGGGAACGGGACGCTCGGTGAAGTCTTTGACCAGTTGGTGTCCATAGGAACGCTCATTCAGGATGACGAAGAGAGCTATTACGAGTTCGTGCTGGATTTGCATCAGCGGAACCTGCTCAGCTTGCCAATAAATAATGCTGATGCGTTGTATCAACGCTATGAGCAGCGCCGTCGCGCAGAGGCGATCGGTCGAGTGATGGGGATTTTCTTCATGAAAATCCCGGTATTCAATCCGAATCAGTTCCTCTCAAGATCATTGCCGCTCTTCCGCTGGCTGTTCTCTATCCCGGGGTTCCTGATTTGGATCCTGCTCGTCATGGCAGCAGGCATCGTGGTGGTCTCGCGGGCGAGTGAGCTCTCGTCCCCGGTGCTGGCGATGCTTGATGGCAACAATGTCTACATTCTCGTCGCTTCTCTGATCGGTCTGAAAGTTGTGCATGAGTTTGGGCACGCTTTCGCATGCCGTTCCTTCGGCGGCTATGTACCGGAGATGGGTGTCTTTTTGGTGCTCTTTACACCGCTTGCCTATGTCGATGCAACTGACTCATGGAGTTTCAGCAAATCCCACCAACGAGCGATCGTTACGCTCGGCGGTGTCTACTTCGAGTCCATCGTGGGGGCTTTCGCTGTCTTTGTTTGGGCTCTCACTGAGCCGTCAACGCTCAACACGCTTGCCTACCAGGTCATGATTCTTTCGACTGTGACGACCGCGCTGTTTAACCTCAATCCACTTCTTCGATACGACGCGTACTACCTCGTCAGTGATTTGACGGGTATCCCGAATCTTCGCAAGCGATGTCAAGAAGCGGTCATTGACTTCCCGAAGCGTGTATTGTTCGGTTTGAAATCGAACCTGAGTGGAGAACCAATCCGTCCGAATCCGGGCTTGGTGATGTTTGGCCTTGCTCAGATGGGCTACCGTGCCATCGTCATGATCACGATCTCCACTGTACTCGTGATGAAGTTCGGCGGCGCCGGTATTCTCTTTGCGATTCTTCTCAACGGGATCGTGCTCGCAAAGGGTGCAATCTCAATCGTGCAATATGTTGTGTCGTCCGCAGAGGTCGCCGCGGTTCGTTTCAGGGCAGTTTCCATTACCGCGGGTGCATTTTTCATTGCGATTACCGCTATTGGCCTTCTCCCTGTTCCGCAAAAAGTTGGTATCAACGGCGTCATTTCGTATGAGCATGTCACGGCGATCAGGGCTCCCGATGCTGGTACGCTTATGGAGCTTCCTGCCCGAGTTGGTGCGCGTCAAGATGAAGGCGATCCACTCGCACATATTGTGAACGCTGATATGAGTTCACGCTACGCGGAGCTCGAATCCCAAACTGAAACGAGCAAGCGCCATGTGCGGCTAGCGTCTCTCAGTTCACCAGGCGAAGCACTCGCGGAACTGGCTAAGAGCGATCAGGTACAGTCCCAGCATAATCAGGTAAGCATGGATTTAGAGAGCCTCCGTCTGCCTGCTCCGGCTGAGGGGCGTGTTCTTCAGGTACTCGTTGATCGCCCCGGCTCCTTTGTTCAGCGTGGTGACCCCATACTGATTTATGGATCCGGAGAGGTTGAGGCCGTTTTCTATCTGCGATCGGTTGAGTTTGAATCACTGAGATTGGTGACCGGTGATGAGGTCGTTTGTCGCTCGCCTGCGTATCCGGGGCTTGATATCAGAGGAGTGGTGACGCGCATCGGCCAGGTCGCCACACGAGATATTGAGCCGAGGATTCTCCAGGCTGCTCCGCAAGGTCTCGTGCCGATCAACAGTGCAACAGGTGCTGTGATCGATTCATTTTTCGAAATCAATCTTTGTTTCCCCGAAATCGATGCTGATCTCATCGGGAGTCAGCTAAAAGCGAAAGTTCCTGCAAAATCAGTCACAGTCGCACAGATGCTTGAACGCCGAATCAAACGATTCTTGAACCGTGTGAAGCAGTCCCCTTCCTCGTGAGTATATTGGATAACGCACATGCTACTACAAGCCTCTATTCTGATGTCAATTCTGGTACAACCTGCACCTTCCATCGGCAACAGCGCTGAACCAACTGAGCCCGCAGGGCAGGTTGTGCGGTTAATCGAAGTCGGGGATCATGAAGTTCTGCCGGGTGTCATTCGCCCGAAACATGAGGTCACGCTGTCTTCATCGTTTGATACGCTTCTCGGCGAGCTCAGAGTTGAAGAGGGGCAGCATGTCTCGGAGGGACAGATTCTTGCAGTGCTTGATGATCGAGTCGTGCGAGCCGCACTGAAGGTTGCCGAAACACAAGCTGAGCGTGCCGCACAGATTGATCATGCAGAGGCAGTGTATGAACAGGCAAAGGATACGCTTGCGAGAATCCAGGCGGCATATGAGCAGAATGCGGCTGCCGAGGCGGAGCTGGTTGCTGCAGAGTTAGACTGTGAGATCGCCGCAGCCGATCTGCGAAGTGCAAAAGAGTCCAAGAGAGAAGCGTTAGCAAGCTTGGAACTCGCCCAATCACGACTCGAGGAGCACATGGTGCGGGCCCCGTTCGATGGGGTGGTAGTCCGAACTCATGCGGAGCCAGGGGAGATGGTTGCACCAGGATCGCCGTTGATCGAGATCATTTCCGACGACGGGCTTTGTGTTGATCTCTATCTTCCGGTATCAGTCGCAGACTCTGTTTGTGTCGGCGATTACTATGCATTGAAGGTGCAAGATCCCAAACCGGTAGTAGTAGCCGCCCGTGTTCGGTATGTCGAGCCCCGTGTCGATGCGGTCTCTCGGACAATTCGAGTCGTTTTTGATGTGGGGCCTGCGGAAGAGTCATCCCGGGTATATGCCGGAGTCCTTTCGTATCCCGCGGCCCGAGTACCAGAGCTGGATCGTCAACAGCTACGCGCTATGGCTACCTGGGCACAGTTCAGTGATGATGGGGGGGGGCGAGCGAGCAATCAGATGCTGCAGGGCCCAACCGCGTTCTCATGGTCGGCAGCACTCGGCATCGAGGATGTGCGATAAAACGGTTCGCCCATCGGGCTCTCGGGTAGCGGGTCGAAAAACATCGGCAGGGTTGCCGATGTTGGCAGTGAACGAACGCATCGAAAGTTGAAGCAGGCCCCGGTGGTTTTTCCATGCCCAGCGCTGCTGGTGGTGGAGTTCGAATCTGGACATTGATGGCTTGAGTTGGGGATTTCACGATTCATGGGTAAATCGAGTCCCAACTCAGTCCAAACTTCCCAAGATACTTGCGGATCCGATCAGAGTCGTTTGTGCTTGAACGCTTCGATCGCGAAGCCGCGAACAGCTTGCGTCCCGCTTGAGAGAGCGAATCACATCCCTCACACACCCGCAGCACCGACTCGAGTTGCATGCGATCGAACAAGTCCAGAGACTCGACCTTGCTCGGATCCATTGCCCGCGAGAGGATCGGGTGCCCCGATGCGCCACCGACTTCCCAGGAATACTCAAGGCGACGCCGTTCCTCTTCTACGACCTCGATGGTGATGCGCCCGCCGGGCGCGAGGGTCGCCATGCGGGTCAATGCCGCGTTGAGATCACGGAAGTTCCCGCTCCATCGCGATGTCGGCGCGGACGCGAACGCGAGGAATGCCTCACGCGCCTCAGTATTGAACCGGACCATGTGACCACGATCACGCGTGAACCGATCGAGCTCGAAGTCGATGTTTGGCTCAATGTCCTCGATCCGGTCACGCAACGCCGGGAGCTCAAAGCTCCACAGGTTGATCCGCGCGAGCAGGTCCTCGCGGAAGGTTCCGTCACGCACACACTCACGCAGGTCCCGATTGGTCCCCGCGATGAGCTGGAACGCGCTCTGCACATCTGTGTCCGCGCCCAAGGGCATGAACCGCTGATCCTCAATGGCCCGCAAGAGCATCGCCTGCTCGTCGAGACCGAGCTCGCCGATCTCGTCGAGAAACAACAACCCACCGTCTGCCTGGCGCAACAACCCCGCGCGATCACTCGCCGCTCCAGTAAACGCGCCCTTCTTGTGCCCAAAGAGCGTGGACATCGCGCTGTCGCCCCGGAGGGTCGCGCAGTTCACCACCACGAACGAGCCTTCGACCAAGCGGCGCTGCTGACGCAACTCGAAGATCCGCCCCGCGAGCTTCGACTTGCCTGCGCCCGTCGGACCGGTCAATAGAATCGGATCGCTCGTGCGGATCGCGACATGTTCAACGCGTTCGATCAATCGGTTGAACTTCGCGTTGCGGGTCTCGATCCCGTCCTTGAGCGACGCCACCGCGTCGTCATGCTCACGCTGGAAGCGTGAGGCGAGCTGGTCGTACTTGCTCAGATCCAAATCGATGATCCGACGCAGACCTGGCCCATCCTTCGCGCCCCTTGGTGGCGATGTCTGGATCAAGCGTGCCGGGAAGTATCCCGATTCGGTCAGCAGGAAGTTGCAGATCTGCACGACATGCGTGCCCGTCGTGATATGGATCAGGTACTCCTCGCGTTCCGTGTCGAACGGGTACGCGCGTGCAAAGTCATGCAGCGTCGCGAACACCTCATCAAAGTCCCATGGGTCGCGCATCGAGATCGTGTGCTGCACAACCCGAGTCTCAGGCGACACCGACCCGATGTCCTCGATCACCTGATTCGCGAGTGAGTTCGATCGCCGATCATGGATCAGCTCCAACCGATCCACGATCAAGTCCTCGTGCTGACACATGGACACGGTCGGGCGCCAACGCTCCCAGCGCTTCGGGCCCTTGCCCGTGTCGAGGGTGGTGCCGAGCAATCCGATGACGACAATGGGCTTTGGATCCGATCCGGGCATGTACGAGTATTTCGGATCAAACACGATAAATCTATATCAGTATGGATCAAAATTGTGATTGTGCTTTGATCGGGTAATCGCTGATTCTTGCTCAAAATCAATGCCGGGGCCCGTTTGGCACGCGGCATGCATTGTCTCCACATGACTCACGGGAGTCGCCTCTTTGACAATCGGGATTGCATGATCGATCAGACCGCACACGAGGCTGTGCCGGGGGGAGGGGTTGCACCTCCCCCCGGCTGGGGTTCGATTCCCCAGTCGTTCTTTCGCTCCGGCTGCCGCGCTGCGGCACGCATCGATTCATGCGATCCCGAACCAGAGTTGACTGGATATAGCTCAGCTTGGCAGAGCGTGTGCCTTGGATGCACAAAGTCGCAGGTTCGAATCCTGCCATCCAGATTCAGTTCGATGCCCCGTAGCTCAGCGGAATCAGAGTGCCGCGCTACGAACGCGGAGGTCGTGGGTTCGAATCCCACCGGGGCGGTTGAAAGGAAGACAGAAGGCTCCGTAGCCCAACTGGTAGAGGCATTGGTCTCAGAAACCAATGAGTGCTGGTTCGAATCCAGCCGGAGTCATTGATGGTGAATGTAGCTCAACCGGTCAGAGCACTCGGGTGTGATCCGAGAGGTTACGGGTTCGATCCCCGTCGTTCACCCTTGCAAAGTACACTGTTTGGATCATTGGAGAAGTAGATATGGTCACCAACCGAGACAACCCATTCATCGAGACCGGCGAGGCGGAGGCGATCCTCCCGCTGCCCAACGACGCAAAGCCCGTCACCGTGATCGGTACGCCGGCGATCCGCAACACCTTCGACGAGGTGTGCATCAAGCAGACCATCAACTCCGCGATGGCGCCCGGCGTCTCGACGATGGTCCTCAATCCCGACGCACATCTCGGGTACGGAACCCCCGTAGGGTGCGTGCTCTCGAGCCCTTCGCATATCTACCCCGGCCCTGTCGGGGTGGACATCAAGTGCTCGATGTCGCTGCTCTCGGTGGATATCAATGAGTCCGCGATCCGTCAGCCGCAGGTTCGCCGTCGACTGATCAACGCGATCTGCGAGCGCACACCAACCGGGACCGGCAAGGGTCAGCGTTCGGTGCCCAAGGCGCGTCATGTATCCGATCAGCTCGGACGCAAGGCGATCATCCAAGGCGCATCCGCGGAGGTCTGCGAGCAGCTCGGAATCCCGGTTGAGTGGGCGATGCGTTGCGAAGACTCGCAGCACACCGGTCACGACGGGACGCACGATGCGCTCGATCGTCGATTGGATATCCTGTGCCGCAACAACCAGTTCTCGCAGCGACTGCCCCGCAAGGTCCGCCAGCTCGGGTCCTACGGCGGCGGGAACCATTTCGGTGAGTGCGAGGTCGTTCGACTCGCGGAGGGTGATCGCGCCAAGAACACCGCGGAGGTCTTCGGTCTCCACGACGGACAAGTCGCGTTCTTGTCGCACTGCGGGTCACGCGGGTTCGGGCATGACCTTGCTGCGGGGCAGTTCAAGGCGCTGCAGGCGCACTTCGCCAAGTGGGATACCCCGCTGCCCGGCGGGGATCGTCAGCTCGTCTACGCGCCCCTCGGGACGCACGAGGCGAACAACTACATCGACGACATGTCGATGGGTGCGAACTTCGCGACGGTGAACCATCTCCTGATCAACGCGCTCGTGCTCGAGGCGTTCCAGGAGATCTTCCCCGGCGTCGATGGGCGGCTGGTGTACTTCATCAGCCACAACATCGCGCGTCAGGAAGTCGTGAACGATCGTCTTGAGTGGGTGCACCGCAAGGGCGCGACGCGTGCGTTCCCGGGTGGGCACCACGCGCTCAAGGACACGCCGTTCGCCGACACCGGGCACCCGATCCTGCTCCCGGGCAACCCCCAGGCAGGCTCGGCGGTGATGGTCGCGGATCCAGGTGCTGTGAAGTCGTGCTACTCCGTGAACCACGGGGCAGGACGCATCATGGGACGCAAGGCCGCGGCCCGCACGCTCGATCAGGCAAAGGTCGACGCATCATTCGCGGAGCGCGACATCCTCACGAACTGCCGAACCTACCCGATCGACGAGGCGCCCGACGCCTACAAGGACTTCGACGAGGTCCTGCGATCGGTGAAGACGGCCGGGCTCGCAAGCGAGGTCGCACGACTCGACGCGAAGTTCGTGATCAAGGACGGAGACAAGGCGGATGATTGAATCCGATCTCGTTTCCCAAGGAACATCAATGAAGGAGGTGCAGCATGATTTACACACGGAGTACAACGAACTGAAGTTTGAACCAAGACACATATACGCCGTGCGCGGGTTAGGTGCCCGCCTCGGATTTTAAAGACAAAAACACATGGACATGATCAACAACATCCTGTACACCTCGCCCACCTTCCAGGGCGGGCTCACACAGATTGGTACGAAGAGCAGGATTAGCCGATATAGAGATTCGTCGGCAGCCGACATTCCATTCAACCACTGAGAGTGATCGAACGCGGGCCATGACCAGCGGCCGGTTACGCCGAGCATTCTCCTTCATTTGAGGCAATCGATGTTTCTGATCAAAACAATACAGTTTGCCGCACGATCGAACATCGATGACTCTGGAACATGGAGCCCGGAAGATGGGCACCGCGAAACCCCTGCAGGCATGAGACTTGCAAACGGTATTGCCGAGTCGATCGCGGACTATGGCTGCGAACTTGACACTGGCCCCGAGTGGTATGAGGAAGAACTTGTTCGGCTTGAGATTTCTTTAAATGGCTTTCGCTTTGAAGTCATGATCAACTGCGGCGGGTCGCCGGATGACTGCGTGGAATATTGGGTAAGCATCACACCATGCGGCCTCACACTCAGAAGACGACGCGAACTGCGATCCAGTCTTCTTGAGCTTAACCAGCATCTCCTTGATGTCATGGCGAACCTGAGTATCGAGCTCGACCCATGAGAACAAGCCATTTGATTACGGTTTTCGAGAGAGAGAACAAAGATGATCCACATCAACGGCTCAATGGGTGAAGGCGGCGGCCAAGTCCTCCGCTCGTCGCTCGCGCTCTCGATGGTGACCGGGCAACCATTCACCATCGACAACATCCGTGCGGGACGGCGCAAGCCCGGGCTGCTCCGTCAGCACCTGACCGCCGTCAAGGCGGCTGCGGAGGTCTCATGCGCGCATGTCTCGGGTGCAGCGCTCGGGTCTGATTCAATCGAGTTCACGCCCGGGCCGATCAACGCGGGGTCGTACCGGTTCTCGATCGGGAGCGCGGGGAGCACGACGCTCGTGCTCCAAACCGTCCTGCCCGCACTCATCCAAGCAGACGGACCGAGCGAGCTCATCATCGAAGGCGGGACGCACAACCCGTTCGCGCCAACGGTGCACTTCCTCACAAAGTGCTTCCTCCCGGTGCTCGCGAAGATGGGGCCGAAGGTCGAGGTCGAGCTCGTGCGCCACGGGTTCTTCCCCGCGGGCGGCGGGCAGATCCGCGTCACGATCGAACCGGTAAAACAGCTCTCGCCGCTTGAACTGATCGAGCGGGGCGATATCACGCGCCGTCTTGCGGTGGCAACCGTCGCCGGTCTGCCCGGAGCGATCGCGGATCGTGAGCTCGAAACCGTCGCGAAGAAGCTCGATCTCACCAACAACGAGATCAAGCACGACCTGATCGGCGACGGGCTCGGCCCGGGCAATGTCCTGAGCATCGAGCTCGAGAGCGATCAGCTCACCGAGGTCGTCACCGGGTTCGGCGAGAAGAGCGTCTCCTCCGAGAAGGTCGCGCGGATCGCGTCCAAACGAGCAAGGGAGTACATCTCGTCCGGTGTGCCAGTAGGGCTGCATCTTGCAGATCAACTGCTTATCCCCCTCGCGCTTGCCGGGGAGGGCGCGTTCCGCACGGGCGTGCTGACCCGACACACAAAGACGAATATGCAGGTCATCGAATCCTTCATGGGGTGCACTTTCGGCGTAAACGAGGTAGATCCCGGACGAACGGTCATTTCACTCACTGCACCATGACTCTTGCAGAAATGCGGGAAGTCCAGTTCATCGCACTTGTGGCGCGAGTTGGTGCGTATTTGCGGCTTATTGGTGTTCAGTACACAGTAGCCATCCGGCAAAATGATCGGGTCTTGTGCGGGTTTGCCACAGAATCAGGTCCAGCTGTCTATTTCCTCTGAGAGATTTGCCGCCGGTATTGACGATAGGGTGTTGACACTGCCAATGAAAACCTTTACATTGCGATAAACGGGCACACAACATGGCCTATGGAGAACTGAGATGCACATAAAGGCACAACGCACCATGACTTTGCTCGCAGGGCTGTTTCTGATCAGCGGCTCAGCGATCGCGAACGACGACGCGAACTTGATCACGAACCCTGGGTTCGAGGATCCGAACCCAGGTAACTCCGCACTCCCAATCGGGTGGAATGCGTTCAATATGAGCGCAAGCGACTATGTCGATGTAAACGATGTAGGTGCAGAAGTCCGTTCGGGCTCGCGATCGATCCGTCTGCGTCCTGCGACCGATGAAGCGAGTCGATTCCGAGGCTTGACGACAAACATCTTCCGGCCCGATGGTTCAGATTTGTTTGACCCGGATTACACATATCTCGGGGGCGATGTCACGATCTCCGGGTATTACCTTGTTCCCGAAGGGGAAGTAATCAACGACACGGTTGTCGGCGTGAAACTCGAGTTCCGTCGCGAGCCGCCGAACTTTTCGATCTGGAGCGCCTTTGAGTTCGCACTCCCCGCGAACGAGACTGGTGGTTCGTGGATTCCGTTCTCGTTTACAGTGACGGACCAAATGATCCTCGATGTCGGCGATTTCCCCCCAGAACCCACGAGCGTGTCGATTTTGCCATTCCGTTTCTTCGGTGGCGAGTTCGGCGCAGGTACATCACCCACCGGCACGGTGTATATCGATGATCTCTGTCTCGTACAGGGTTCGAGTGGCGGCCCATGTAACGGTGCCGATCTTGCCGAACCCTTCGGTGAACTGAACTTCTTTGATGTCTCCGCATTCCTCACGGCATACAACGCACAGAGTGTCGATGCGGACCTCAACAACGATGGCGAGTGGAACTTCTTCGATGTTTCCGCGTTCCTGACAGAGTACAGCACCGGTTGCCCGTGAATCACCGCGGGCCGGATCGCGATGACCGTTCCTTGCCGCCCCGTAGCATTCCGCTACGGGGCGGTTCGTTTCTTGAAGAAACGATCCATCTGACTCCATAGACATGCAACGAGGATAAGCCTTGGGCAAGTACGAACACCACCGGACGGCTGCTCGTGATCGCATCCCCTGGATCCAGCTCATCGCCTACGGCATGGGCGGGTTTGTTCCCATCGCGTTGTTCAACTCCGTTGGACAGCTTTCCGGATTGATCCTGAATGTCGGGCTTGGCATCAGCGCCATCATGGTCGGCGTGGCCCAGATGATCCCCCGGTTCTGGGACGCGATCACCGACCCGATCATGGGGCACCTCTCCGACAACACGAAAGGGCGGTGGGGGCGCAGAAGGCCGTACATCTTCTTCGGCGGCGTCGCGGTGTCCATCTCGTTCGTGCTCATGTGGTCCGTCCCAAGAGACTGGGACGCAAGCGAGCAGTTCTGGTACTTCCTGCTCATGTCGCTGATCTTCTACACCGCGGTCACGGTGTTCGAGATCCCGCACGGTGCCCTCGGAATGGAGATGACAGACGACTACCACGAGCGCACCCGCCTATTCAGTGCCAAGAGCTTCATAGGGAATGTTGGTGCGATCGCAACGCCATGGTTCTACGCGATGGCAAACTGGGATCTATTCAAGGGCGGCGGTGACGAGGTTGATGGGATGCGCAGGGTTGCGTATCTCGCAGCAGCTGTCGTGCTGATCCCAGCGTTCGCATGCGCGTTCCTGTGCAAGGAAGGGCATCGCGAGGAAGCAGTCAAACAGGAACGCCTATCGCTCGTCGCGAGTATGAAGCAAACCGGGTCGAACAGGACCTTCCTCATACTCGTGGGCATCGTCTTCGCGACCGTGATGGGCTTCAATGTTGTCAACGGCTTCGCGAACTACATCGCGGTCTTCTACCTGTTCTCAGGGAACAAGGAGGCCGCGTCCTCGCTGCTGGGCTACAACGGCACGCTCTGGGGAATCACATCCGTAGTCGCGGTCTTCCCGCTCGTCTACATCAGCAGACGCTTCGGCAAGAACAAGACCATGACCACGGCCATACTTTTTATGGCTTCTGCGCAGGCGCTCAAGGTCGTGTGCTACAACCCGAGTTACCCCTACCTCACGCTGATCCCGACGGTGCTGCTCGCGGCCGGGATGCTCATGTTCTTCACGCTCGCCAGCGCCATGGTCGCGGATGTCTGCGACGAGGACGATCTGAACACCGGCACGCGCAGCGAGGGCGCATACTACTCGGTCTTCTGGTGGTTCATGAAGATGGGCATGGCCGTGGCGTACTTCGTCGCGGGCGTGCTGATCGAGCTGACGGGCTTTGATGAGAAGGCGGATGTCCAGACGGATTCGACCCTTCTGCTCCTGCGTGTGTTTGAGATCGGGCTGCCCATCGGGCTGTGCGTGATCTCGCTGCTGCTGATCCGGATGTACCCGCTCAACGAGGCCCGGGCGTACGAGATCAAGTCAAAGCTTGACGAACGCCGTGCACGCAAACAAAAAGCATCCGAATCTCCGGATGCATAAGTCAGATCGGTTTGATGAGGGTGCCTGAGGGTCAGCCGCCAGAACCGTACTGTTCTTTCATCGCGTTGATGCGCTCGACGGTCTCCTCCCAGTCATTCTTATCGACAAGTACCCCGACAGGTTTGCCGTCGGAGAACTTGCTGGGGACACCTCCGCTCGGGTCAATCTTCCCTTGCTGGGTGAGCAGCAATCGCTCAAACTGCCCGCGGTTCATTTCCCACTCGTCGCCGGTGAGTGTGTCGCGGATGGTGACCGTCTGTGAACGACGCTCGAGACTGTCGGGTGCCTCATTCGATCCGGCTCGGAAAGCGAAGAAGATCGCAGCAAGGATTGCAACAATCGCGATTGTTCTGCCAATCATCGGCTTTTCATTGAGTGTTTCACGGATGCCCATATGAGTTTTCCTCAGTTGTCGGGATAGAAGTGGCCCCAGTTGAAGAACTCAGCGGCGGAACCGTATTTGTCTGTCTCGAGTACATACTCTGCTTCGCTCTTCTGCTGTACACGCCCATCACCACGAAGGAGGTTGCTCGCTCCAGAAGAAGAGATTCCAAATCCAGTGGTGTCCGTTTTGTCGAAGTTGCGATGGCGAGGAATCCAATCCGCCGCGTCGATTGCATAGGTGAGTTCAGCTGGGTTCTTGATCCATCGTATCTTCTGGCCGGAAACACCGTGATCGGTTCTGTTATCTACATCTACGGGCGAATCATTGAACCAGTACTCGCTGTACTCTTCCACCCCGTCCAGATCATAGTCGAGGACTTGAACTCTACCGCCGTACTCAAACCCCAATCGTGTCGCTTCATCGAGTACTGAGGCGGCTCCGCGTGCCGAGGGACAGTCGAATGTCGCCTGCACTTGCCCGCCAAGGTACGGCTCTAGAAGACGCATTGCGTTCCATCGCTGAGCACGGTTATCGTGATTACCTGTTACTGGATTGACCTCCAGCGTGCCATTGTTTTGGCGCTCGATGGTATTTTGAAATGGGTAGAGATCAAGGAATGTCGGCTCTCGTTGATCGTCGAGGTACATCTGGATCCCGATCCCAATCTGTCGCAGGTTGTTCTGACACAGCACATTCTCCGCGGTTGCCTTTGCGCGACCAAGGGAAGGAAGTAGAATACTGATCAGCAATGCAATAATCGAAATCACCACAAGCAGCTCGATCAGGGTAAACGCGGGAACGGAAACACGCGAACGATTTGCAGGAACATTTCTCTCGTGGATCATGCCTGGCTCCTTTCGCGATTGCGAACATGCACAGTAGCGGATTTTTCACCCGCGGGTTTCCACTCGACCTGCACATCAACACTCGCACCGGCCTCCAGTGAATCCTCACGCAGGAGGTTGTCATCGAGGACGCTGCCATTGACGGTCAGGACGCATTCGTGTTCAGGATGAAAAGCACCCGCGTCAAAGTGGATATGGATCTCGCGTCCGCGCCATTGACGCACCGCACTTACCTCGCCCAACTCCGGGAACGGGCACGGGTCGATTCGCAGCCCGTCCCAGTCGGCACGGGCACCGATCAGGTGCTCGATGCTGACTCGGTTGAGCCAAGCCGCGGATCCGGTGTACCAAGTCCAGCCGGCGCGGCCTGGGCAGGTCGAGAGCGGCCCGTCGACATTCCCCGGCAAGCAATAGGGCTCTGCCGCGTACGCGTCGGGCTCTGTGCAACGAAGTGGCGGGGATATCGATCGCCATATCGAGCCCACCGCGTCAGCGTCGCGACGCATGGCGGCTGCTTTTAACCCCCATGTCGCGGCATGCATGTAGACGCCGCCGTTCTCACGCGAGCCAGGGGCGTAGCGAGAAAGGTACCCAATATCGGGGTCCGGCACGGTATACGCCGGAGCAAGAAGGAGCGGGCCGTACTCGGTCAGGAGTTGGTCTTTGACCGCTGACCATGCAGAGTCACGCTGTTCAGTTGTGCCGGCATTGGCAAAGTGTGCCCATGTTTGAGCATTCAAGAAGATCTGGCCCTCTAGCGACTCCTTAGAACCGAGCCAACGCCCGTTTGTGTCGGTCGCTCGACGGAACCACTCGCCGTCCCATGCGTGCTCACGCACCGCATCGTGCAAAGCTTCCCGTGCGGCGGTGTATTGCTCTGGCGTTTCAGTATCACCCGAGCGTTCGAGCGCCTGCCCGAACTCATCGAGAATGATCATGAGGAAGAACGCAACCCAAACCGATTCGCCGCCACCCAGTGATGAGAGCCCATCGTTCCAGTCATTGTCACCGATGAACGGAAGCCCGCGATCGCTCAACCGGGACAAGGCGCGTGCGATCGATCGCTTTGCGTGTTCTCTGAGCGTCTGTGGATTCTCGTCATCAACAAACGGTGCTTTCTCGTCCAGGATGCTGAGGTCACCTGTTTCGCGGAGATATGCGCATGTGACGAAGGGTAACCAGAGATAGTCGTCGCTGCATTGATCATGCAGGCCGGTCTCGGTCAACGGGTTCCACCAGTGATAGACGCTTCCATCAACGAACTGGTGTGCAGCATGAAGAAGGATTTGCTCTTTGCATCGTTCGGGCTCACGCAGGAGCCAAACCTGAGAGTCTTGAAGCTGATCGCGAAATCCGTATGCCCCGGATTGCTGGTAGTACCCGCTGCGAGCCCAGAGGCGGGCGCTGATTGCCTGATATGGAAGCCAGGTATTGTTCAGAAGATCAAAGTCTTCAGACTCAGTTTTTACAGTTGTCTGCGAGAGCATGCGTGCCCAGTTTGCGGTGTTCTGGTCGAGTGCAGAGTCGACTGCTGCTTTCTCCGCAAACCTGTCCAGCGTCTGTTCAAGTTCCTCTTGAGTCTCCGCGACGCTCAACACAAATGTTCGTGTTATCGATTCACCGGGAGCAAGCTTGACGCGGGCGCCCAGTGCGCCACAGGGATCAGAGAATCGCCCGTACACGGCTTTGCACGATCCGGTCATGGCGATCGGTCTGCGTTGGTCACCCTCGTGGCCAAAGAACTCTTCTGTGTCCGCGGTTGCCCAACTCTCGTCACCTTCGTGCGATGGCATAGAGAACCCGGCAACATATGGCCACGATCTGTTCCAATGATCGTCAGCGTTCCCGAAAGGGGCATTCCAGACATTCTTCGTTGCGTAGATCGCGTTGCGTTTCGTGTCGTACTTTGTCGTAAAGAACAAGCGGTGAAACTCGCGGGTACTGTCGGGTGCAGCATCGCAGCACCATTGGAAGAACGCCCCGATCCCGATTGACCTTTCACGGTCACTCGTGTTTTTCAGGGTCAGCGTCCAGAGTTCAGCGTTCGCGTCTGGTGCAACGCCGAGCGTCCACTCGGACTCAATGCCTTTGTATGCTGATTCGAATGTGGTACTCCCCATCCTGTGTACACACCGGTAGGCATCGAACGGCGTATGGCAGGGGTGCGGTGTGACGGACCAGACGCAATCGTCTTCATCGAGGTCCGAGAGGTAGATAAACTTACCACGATCGTCGCGGATGTGATCCATGCTCCAGCGTGTCAGAACATTGAGTTGACAATGATCCAGCCAAGAGAACCCGGCGCCGTTCTGGCTGATGACAAATCCGTATCGGCCGTTGCTGACAACATTGGTCCACGGGCGTGGGGTTCGATGATCTTTGATTTCATACGCGTTACCGTCCTCGATAAAGCGTCCGTACTGGTTTTGGAGCGTCATGCTCGTTCCTCTTCATACAAACGGAATGCGGATAGTTCTCTGAAATGAGGAGATCCGCCGCTGGGCAGACCCCCTGTGGTTCACACAAGCGGGAAGCTGTGCAAAGAGTGATTTATCGCCGACGACGCGAGGCGCCCAAACCAGCGAGAGAGAGAAGCCCAAGCGTGGCGGGAGCGGGAACATTCGCGGTGATATTGGTGTAGCTGATGTCAACGCTGCCGTCGATCCCCGGCTGGTTGATCTGGGCACCTACACCCGTGAACATATCAAAGCCGCTGGGAATCCCGCCCTCGGTTGTGGTGAAGTCGATCGCGCCGCTCGAAACCCAACCGCTTCCGGTCGTCAGGTTGTTGTACATGTACTCCAGGGTCGAAGCGGCGCCGCCACTGTTTTCACCATCACCCGGGGTATGAATCATGCGAAGCATCAGTTCATCCCCGATGTTGTACAAGCCCGTCCCAAATGAATGGAACGGAAGAACAGATCCGAATGCGGCGATCTCGCCAGAGCTGCTCAAAACACCGAAGAGTCCAAGCCCGAACAGGTCAGCCTGAAATCCTGCCTCGACATTGCCAACATTGCTGGCTTCGTTAATCTGCATGGTCATCTGCATGTCGAACGCATCGCCGTAGTCGAAATCGACATTGCTACCACCGGCGTCAGCAAACCAACTGATATGTCGGTTGGCGAATCCACCCGTTCCGTAGTTGTTCTCTTGCAGGATGACGCTGCTTCCCATCGGGTCGTAGGTGCTTGAGAAGTTCAGTGTGCTGCCGCCAAAGTCGTTGAACAGACGCGGGATGTCATTCATGCCCGCGATGTCCGACACGCTGGCAGACGCGAATGTGCTGGCGCATGCCAAGATTCCGATGCCGATTGTGGTGCTGGATCTCATGTGTACTCTCCTCGTTTTCGATCTCTGTGTGCCGAATCACCCTCACGCGGGGAGATCGGGGACTCATACTGAAAACGGTTACATTTTCCTTGATCTGACTCTCCGCATCAAGCCCCATTTACGATAATTTCAAGGAAATCACGCCACAGAAGGGCAAGGGGTGGGATATCTGTTTTCAGGGCTTCAGGCGATTCAAACCATCTCGGATGAATGGATGGGACATGAAAAGCTCCCAAATCAGGCCAGATCTCGCATTTTCGATCGCAATGATCAGCGGGCCTTGACTAATTGCGACATAGTCGTCCGCTACCCAGTCCAGTTGTCCAGCACGGTTCATTCTGAAAGCGTCTCGAAATCCCCATATGTCTGTCCACACGCGCTCGATACCTTCTATAGGCGTCGCGGTACGGGCCACGCGTAGTGCTTCGATTGCCAACTCTGGCTCGAAAAGGATCGCGGATCCGGGTGCGTACGGTGCCACGACACCGCCGCCCCAGTTCTCGTTGGGCTCATAGGTTGAGTAATCCCGATCGGGCTGGGCGCCTTGCATCTCTACACGATCTGGAAACACACCAGATACGAGATATCCATCGGGGCCGTCACTCGCTGAGAAACCCCAGAGTGAGCTACTAAGTGTGGGGAGATGATTTGGGTTTTGTATCGCACGATCTCGATGCAGGTGGATCATCCGCCTGGAGTTCTCCCACCAGTTCACGCGGGCGCGCATCGGCATGCCGTGGAGAGCCGGTGTGTCGGTCCCGAGTGCCATGTGATCGATGAACAAGTGAGCAAAGAAAGAGGTAAACAGGGCTCCAGAGTATGGAAACCAGACTATTTCGCCTTGCCCCTCATGCCAGCCAAGCTGTCTTCGGAGACCCCAGTATGTCAATTCGGGTACCCGAAAATCGGAGCGGGGAGCGCAAACGCCCAGCATGGTGGTGAGTCGGTGTTCGTCGCCGCTGTCGATCCAGTAGTATGGGAGGAGTGAGCCTTCAGCCGTTGGGGCGGCATCGTCTTCGGGTTTCCAACCCAGACTGAGGTACGGAGTGTCGGGCATGCCGGAGCTTGTTCGTTCCAGAAAGAATGACCAGTCTGCATCTTTCAGTGCTTCGTCGATATCGTCTTTGAGCGTTCCCTGGAAATACTCACCGGCGACGATCATGCCGGAGAAAAGCAGGGCTGAATCGACCGTGCTGACCACAAGTTCCCGCCCAACCCTTCGGGCAGAAGCATCATGGGGATTGATGAAGTGATAGAACAACCCAGCTTTGCGATTGCTGGGTTCGTTAAGTAGTGAATCAAGAATGAGTTGCGCTCTCGCTTCTGCTCGATCTCGCGAGATCCATCCCCTTTCAACGCCGATTGGGAGCGATGCCAGCTGGAAACCGACCCCGGCGATGCTGACGACATCGCTGCTCGTTCGGTCGTACACCATGCCCGTTTCAGGGCTCACTGCCTCAATGAAGTATCGAAATGTAGAGCGTTGAATTTCATCCAAGAGCTCTTCGTCTTCTGGAGAAAAGGTGAACGGGGGGAGTGAGGTGCCTGAGGCGGGTTCGATCACCACCAGCTCGGGGTTAACGGACCTTGAGGACAGGCGATCCCCTGAAGGAATAGTCTCGCATCCAGTGCCCGCAGCGACAGCGAGGATCAGCAACGCGCAGCCAGAAAGTGATTGTGTAAGCGTTTTCATTGTGCTACCATAATCGCACATGAGAGCAGAAGAATCAAGCGAGAACAACCGCACGGGCACCGTTTCGATTCGGAGTGTCGCCGAACGAGCTGGAGTATCGATCGCAACGGTATCCCGTGTTTTGAACACGCCGAATAAGGTTTCGAAAGGGACTGCGGAGCGTGTGCGTCAGGCTATCGAAGAACTCGAGTATCGCCCCAATCTCTTTGCGAAGGGTCTGCTCACGAAGCGAAGCCGAGTGATCGGTGTGTCCCTCCCGGATATTCACGGCGAGTTCTATTCTGAGTTGATGTGTGCCCTCGATGAGCGTGCCTGTGAGCTCGGATATCACTTGCTTGTGAGTTCGAATGCTCATCGGGTGGAAAGCAGCCCAGGGAATGGCTTTGCCCTTGATCTGGTTGATGGGTTGATCGTCATGCTCACAGAGCGGACAGGTGTGGATATCGAGGGTGTGAGTCAGCTTTCACACCCAGCGGTGGTTATCGGATTCGATGAGCCGGGGCTTGATGTCGAAACAATTGTCGTTGATAACCAGACCGGTGCAAGAAAAGCGGTTGAGCATTTATTGAGCCAGACGCCAGCCGAGCGGTGCTACTTTGTCGGAGCGCATCGCGGGAACATCGACTCGGGCGAGCGACTCGAGGCTTTCTGTGAAGTGCTCCGAAAACATGGGCATGAACCAACGGGGCAACAGATCGCGAGAAAAGAGTTCTCATTTGATTGGGGATGGGAATGGGCAGAGACCATGCTCGATGAGGGCTTGCTCGAAAATATCGCGGTGTTCGCGGCAAATGATGAAATAGCGATCGGGATCGCAAACGCCGCACGCGATCGGGGTGTTGAAATACCCAGTTCGCTGCGGATAGTGGGATTCGATGATTCCCAGCTTTGCAGTCTGCTGCGGCCGAAGCTCTCTTCCGTACGGATGCCCGTGCGGGAGATCGGCCACGCGGCAATTGAGGCAATCATCCGACGCATCGAAGAGCCCGACAGTGCACCGCGCCATGCTCGGCTCGCGACGACATTCGTTCAACGAGAATCCAGTGGGATCACCTGGACACTTTGAGGGGCATGCTGCGGTGCGAATCACGATTCAAACCATCTTGTTGATCGCGGTATGCGTTTCAACCGCGTTAGGCGGGCCTGAGCGGGATTTGTGGCGAACGGATCACTCGCATGGTGTGAGTGCGGTTGCTGCGGCAGAGTTGAGCGGGTGGTATGCGACCAGCGAGACCAAGAGTGATTCGATCGAGATCCGGGATATCAGAGAGTCACTTTTGCGACACATATCGCGTACAGAGATCCAGGAGTTGCTCCCATGGATTGCCCTCGACTCGAGTAATGATGGCCCCAAGGCGCTCGCTTGGACAGATTCTGGGCGAAGCCTGTTCATTGTTGTGACAGACGATGAGATAGCACCCGATGGACTCGGGTCTGACGCCATTCTGAGATACGACACTTCTCTCGACGAACTCTCAATCTTTGCCCGAGCCGAGATTGGTGATGTATCCGGAAATGAACTTGCTGTGATGCATCATCGTGGCTTGTTGTGGGTGTCAACTGAATCAGGCCCTGTTTCGATTTACGCCGCTGAGCGAAACACTTCAGTCGGGACTCTTCTTGAATCGTGGGCCTTGCCTGCGAACGAACCGGTTCGTGGAATGTGTGTGGCACGGGAACTTGATCTCGCCTTTGCGGTTAGCGGTACGAAGCTATACCGGATCGATCTGAATCAAGCAGTGTACTCGCCTGAGTTGGTTGGTCAGATTGATGATGCTCGCGGCCTGGCATACAGCGATCACATCGGAGCAGCGTTCCAAGAAGGATTGTTTGTGCTTGCGGGGACGAGGATCATGCATGTCCCGAAGTTTCAGGCAACAGGATTGCTTTCATTCTCGCCGAGTGAATACATCTCTCTGGAAGACACATCGCATGATTTGACGAGCACCCCTTGCGGGAGGTTGCTGCTGGGCACGGAGAGCGGAGCGAGTGTTGTTCGTGACGATCTGGACACCCGGTTAGATTTCGAATCATGGATTCTCGACGAGTTTCAACAGGTGCGGTCATTCGCGGAGGGACTCGTTTCTGCGGACGGGATTCCAGCCGGGTGGGTGATCGATGCGGATGTTGAGGAAGGCGGGGTGAGATTTCACCCGCCGAGTCCTGACGGCGCGGCTTGGGTTGTCATGCTTCTCATCGCGCAGGACCACATTGCGGATAATCAGGGATCGATCGATACCGTTCGGGACATCCTCATGCGATACGCAGGTCATATGCCCGATGGGATTATGCCACGGGCCACTGCCGATGGGATCATGCATCACTGGTACGATCCTTGGCTGGGGCAAAGCGCGATCGGGTGGGATGATGAATACGCAACGCTCAGTACGAAGCTCATTGTGATGGCTGCTGATCGGGCCCGCCGGTTCTACCAAGATGATCCGCTTGTTGTTGATGCAGCAAACGAGATCATTGGGCGTGTTGAGAACTGGGATAGCTTCATACAGAATGGGACCAACGCCCTGTACTTTCGTGCGGATGCGTCTGGAGGCCCCGATTTCGGGAGTGCGGGAGCTCCATACAATGAAGGTGTCATATTTATCGAGCAGGCAGCTGCATACGGGGGCGCAACCGCTGCCCGAGATTACTGGCTCGATCGGGACACGCTTCCGCAAACGGAGTACATCGATTCCTTGCCCGTCACGACGAACTGGCCTGGCGGTCACCTCGCGGCATTCGTGTCGCTGTATCCCTATATCGGGCATTCACGGACTCGCATCAGCGGGCAGTGGAATACGCATATCCGTAATCTGCTCGCGTCGAATGGTGCGTGGGTTGATGATAACGCACCACGGTATATGACCGTTTTCAGCGCGGGCACGACTCGCTCGGACTGGGGTGGATACCACGCAGATTCGCTTGGAGACCATCCCGGGGATGTAACGACATTTCCATCGTTGATGGCCTTCTCTTCAAGTGGGCTGACAGCTCCGAGTGTTGGCGCATATCACGCGTACCGCCATGGTGCACGCCAATCATTTGAAACCGGGGCGACGATGCTCTATAGACGATCCAACATCGATCCCGCTTTTACACCGGGAGACGCAGGGTTGTCAGATGTCATTATTGGGGCATTGGGGCTAGCTGAACTCATCAAGCCGGGGACCGGGGATGCGGTTCTCGCGATCCCATATACGCCAGAGTGTGCCGCTGATTATGCGCCACCATATGGCGACTTGAACTTCTTCGATGTGTCGATCTTCCTCGGGGCTTTCAACTCGCAGAATCCCGCAGCAGATCTTGCTCGCCCATTCGGAGAGTTCAACTTCTTCGATGTCTCGGCCTATCTCAATGCGTTCAGTGCGGGCTGCGAATAAATCTCAGGAGAGTCCATGAACAGTCAGGTATTCACAGTGCGCTGGATGTATGCGCTGATCGTCCTTGTGGCGTCGTCAGGCATGGCCTTTGGACAGCTTCGTCTGATTGACGGGTTCGAGCGAGCGGATGAGTGGGAGATGATTACTGCGGACGGTGTCCGAAGTGAGCTGGTTCAAGAAGAAGGCGTAGTCCGTTTAGATTACGATTTCAGTGCCGGTGCTGGGTATGTCGTCTTGCGGAAGCGTGTTGAGATGGATCTTGATGCGAACTACCGCTTCGGATTGAGATACAAGGGGACAGGGCCTGACAATACGATCGAGTTGAAGCTCCTTGATCCATCACTGGAGAATGTCTGGTGGAGTGTTGAGCGGGATTATGCGTTTCCGCGTGAGTGGGAGATCAAGTCCATCCGGCGTCGGCATGTATCGTTCGCGTGGGGACCGGATGAGGGGATGGGTTTAAAGAGCTTGGGTGCGATCGAGATCGCGGTAACAGCCACGAAGGGCGGCGAAGGAAGCGTATGGCTCGACGAGTTGAGCTACGAGCCGCTGCCTGCTGTTGAGCCAGAGCCAAGCAAACCCGTCTATGTAGATCATGGGGGAAAGAGAGCACGGGTCCCGTTAAATGGGGCGGTTGACTGGCGTGCGGCGGAGAACAACAAGGCGGAGTTCGTGTTTGACAACCCGGTTGAGTTCAGTGGTATGGAACTCAGTTGGGGTGCGGGGTCGCAAGGGGAATACATTGTTTCCAGTTCTCTTGATGGTGTTCATTTCAAAGAGATCGCGAACGAACGCATCCTTCGTCCAGGATCACATGCACTTTTTCTACCAGAGTCCGAGACGCAATATATCCGGCTGCAGGTCACTCAGGGTAATGCTCATTTGACGAGGATTATGTTCGACCCCGTCGCTCGGTATTCAAACATGAATGCGTATGCCTCTGAACGGGCGCGGGTTGCTCGTGAAGGGGCCTATCCGAAGTACTACACAGCGTTGACGCCATGGACAGTTATTGGCATACCCGATCATTTCGATGAAGCATTGGTCTCAGAGACTGGTCAGATCGAGCCACGCAAGAGTGGGTACTCGATTGAGCCGTTTATTCTTCGTGACGGTGTGGTGCACTCATGGAATGACGCAGTCATCACGCAGTCGCTGGTCGATGGGGGAGTCCCCATTCCATCTGTTCATTGGACGGTAGATGATCTGCGCCTGGACATCACAGCTGTCGCGTCGGACATCGGTTCCGATCAATGTGTATATGCAGAGTACCGTGTCACAAATACTGGCGATACTGAAGCTGACTTTTCGCTCGCGCTTGCTGCTCGCCCGTTCCAGGTCCTTCCTGCGGCACAGTTCCTGAACACTATCGGGGGCATGGTCGATGCGGAGCACGTGCGCATCACGGACACAGAAGTTCAGGTAGATGGCCAGATCGTTCTCGTATCACAAACCAGTGCAGATCGAGTAATGGCTGATTCCACAGTGTCGTTGCCGCTCTCTGAGATGATGAAAGATCCATCGGTCTGGAATAGTGAGCAGCAGATTTCACATGGGCAGTTCCCTGCTGGGGCGATGCGGTTTGACCTCCATTTGAGTGCAGGAGAATCGAGTGTCATTCATGTCGCAATGCCGATGTCGGATGATGTGCGATCAGTTCCTGCGGATGGTTTCCCTGACGCGTATGAGTATGAGCTGGGTCGTTGGCGGGACATTCTCGATCGGTTTGATCTCATTGTTCCTGATTCAGAGCAATGGCTTCGGGACACCGTGCGCGCGAACCTCGCGTATATCCTGATCAACGCGGATGGTGCTGGCATTCGTCCTGGTTCCCGCTCCTATGAGCGATCATGGATTCGCGATGGTGCAATGACATCCGCAGCCCTGATCGCGATGGGGCATCAGGATGAAGCGAGAGCATTTATCGAATGGTACAGTGGATTCCAGTACATGGATGGGAAGATACCGTGCGTGGTAGACGCGCGCGGTCCGGACCCGGTCGATGAGAACGATGCACCCGGCGAGTACATCTTCGCGATTCGCAACGCCGCTCTGTCCGATGGTGGTCTCGACGAGGCTTTCGCGCGATCGATGTATCCGAGTGTGCGGAACACGGTTCAATATATTGATCGAATGCGTTTGAAACGATTGACTCCGGAGTTCACGGATGCGAGTGATCCGCTCATTCGAGCGTCCTCGGGGCTGATGCCCGAGTCTATCAGTCATGAGGGATACGCGGCGAAGCCGATGCATTCGTATTGGGATGACTTCTGGGTTTACAGAGGACTCCAAGACGCCGTTTTCCTCGCAGAGCAACTTGGTGAACATGAAGATGCGAAGCGATTCCAGTCACTTGCAGACGATTTCGGCCGGGCAATCACAGACTCTATTATGCTTGCCACGCGTTCACATGGGATCGAGTATGTCCCCGGGTGTGTTGAACTCGGAGATTTTGATGCGACATCAACCTCGATCGCGTTCTATCCGACTGCTGCTTCGGAACTCATCGATGAATCGCTCCTGTATCACACATTTGAGCGGGCATGGGATTCTGTAGAGGCCCGTATTCATGGAACGGATCTATGGGATGGGATGACACCATATGAGGTGCGGACCGTCGGGACATTCGTGCGTTTGGGGTGGGTTGAGCGAGCGCATGTATATCTGGACTGGCTGATGGAACTCCAGGCACCTAGCGGGTGGAAGCAATGGGGAGAGATCGCGTACAGGCAGGATGAGCCATGCCGATTTGTTGGCGATATGCCTCACACATGGGTTGGCTCAGGAGCGATTCTTTCTATTGTCTCTTTGTTCGCGTATGAACAAGGTGAGCAGATAATCCTTGGGGCGGGGATCCCTTCAGACTGGTTGGATTCTGAGGATCCAGTTGGTATTCAGAACCTTGTCACTCGATTCGGCGTCTTGAGCTATCAGTTAAATCGATCTGGGGATGATCTTCACTTGCGCATCGAGCCAGGGTGCATTCCGCCGGGCGGGTTTGTATTGAAAGCGAGAGAGCTGCTGAGAAACGATGGCGTGGTCGTAATCGAACCGGTCAGTAGGGCAGAGCATTCTGCACTTCGTCCGGTCGTTCATGTGGATGACTCTGAGGGTGGCATCTGATTTTCAGAAGAGTGAATTGGGAGCGCCGATATCTCAACTCCCCGCAGCTCAAGAGCTTGCTGAGGGGCCCCTCGCCAATCAAGCACGGGCAGTGATGGAACCCGCATGAATGCTCAAGGCATGCTTGGCACTTGCAACCAGTTCTTGTTCATGAGCGAGATGGAGTCGAGTGAAGCATGTACACTCGACTGGTTGGTGTGCAAATCACAGGCAACCATCCATATACGCGGTAAGAAACGCGCTGATGTCGAAAAAATCGAGTACACCATCCTCGTTGTAGTCGACCTGAAGATCTCCTCCGAGGAATGCTTTGAGGAACAATGACACATCGAAGAAGCTATTCTGCCCATCCCCGTCGAGGTCGGCAGGGCTTCTCGACATATCGATCCAGGCTCGCATCTTGTGTGCCTCATCGATTGATTGATCCTGGTATTCCAGTATCCCCCATGAACCCCATTGGGAGGGTGTGATGCATGAGGAGAATGCACACATCAGTCCTCCACCAATCGATCGCCATCCTTGTATGTCATCGACATATGCGTCGTACATGCGCGGATGCCGATTGGCTTCGATGAACAGCTCCGTGAGGTCACTATTGTGTACCCAAGATCCAACGCCCACCAGGTGCTGTCCGCTCTCGTATGCGACGAGGTCAATTCCGGAATAGGAATCAAGTGTGGCGATTTGTGCCTGAGTCTGGGTTCGTTCCTGTTCAATGATACTCAGGCATGCATCGATGACTTCATCAACACTCATGTTGAGCGTGTTTGGTGGATTGGAGCCGACTCCGAGTTCGTTCCCAAAGTACGGCGCGGTTGCAAAGGCATCGGTCTTCGCGTGCGCATTATTCCAGTCCAGCAGCTGCCCGGTCACCCAGGTGTTCGAGTGCCACCCACCCATAACGCGGACGAGTCGATCACTCGGGAAATGATCATCCCAAATATCAAACAGCTCGACACTGCGTTCTGAGTGGTATCTCATGGCACGCTGGAAATCATCGTCGGCGGGGATCCCTCTTGCGAGAGATTCCTGCACCGCGTAGTGATATTGCGGAAATATCGCGTTCCAAACTTCATTCGAGTGTTCTATGTAGATCGTTCGATTCTGCTCAAGGCGAGATTCGACGAGGGTGGCGAACTGCTCGATGTAGTTGTCATCAGCTCGATGCGACATGCAAAACCATGGATCAGCGTCGAGTTCATTGCAGAGGTCAACCATAACTTCGATGGGGACTCCCAGACCGAGGTTATACCCCGCGTCACTCGCTTTCGGGCGCTGAGACCAATCGTGCGACCAGGTATGATTTGTATTCTGCCAATCCATGAATCGGATGACATCGAACGATCGCAACGAATCAAGGAAGACAGGGTGGAACGGTTGAGTCTGATATGTTTCTTCGAATCCGGGCATGATGATCCGGATATTGCGGATGTAGTTGGCCTCGTTCGTCGCATAGATAGCGAGCCACAATCCTTCGTTTGTTGGCGTGACATCGAGCTCGATGCGGCCGGGAGCGTTTGATACTTCGACGGCATCGCCGCCGATCTGCAATACTCCCTCGCCTTCGTACAAGCATACATACCGACCGGCTGGATAGTGCCCGAAGTTGTTGTCGTAGATCAAGGTGTGCGCGCGTTGATCCGGAAGCAACGCTGTCACCCAGTTGTCGGCATCGGTTGCGATCGGGCGTCCGTCGTCCCAAACGCTGCCGCTCAGGTTGCCGGAGATCCAAGGCCTTCGAATTTTGAAGCAATCAACAAATGGCCAGCTACTGGTCCAACTCGCGATACCTCCAAGATTGATTCCGCTTGGTGGGCAGGTGTCGCCGGCGAAAGCATTGGAAACCGAGAGGACGAGCGCTGCGATTCGAATCAGAGTCGTGTGCATAAGAATAATCCTTTGTATTGCTGAAACAGCGATTTAGCAACCGGCGCTGTATGAGGTCAGGAAGGCTGATACATCAAAGAAGTCCAGAGTTCCATCGCCGTTCACATCCGCTGCGGGATCCATTGCTTGGTACGCGGAGATGAACTGTGATACATCAAAGAAGGTCAGCGTGCCGTCTCCGTCAAAGTCCGCGGGGCATTCGGGTATGCAGATTATATCGAATGCGACGAGGGCTCCCGAGTTGATGTTGTTGTTTGCTGGCGTGTAAGGTTCACCATCTGCTAGGTGTGTGCCAAGAAAAACGGTTCCGCCAGAAAGCCCGATCGAGTTTCCCCAGCCGTTCGCATTGCCCCATTCAGTCTGGTCTGGCCGGATCGTTGTACGCCGATCAAAGAAGCCTGTCGTGGTATTCAAGTTGTATACATCGACCCCACCGGTCCAGCTTGTGCCCATGCCGCTATTTTGAATAAGCGGCCCACCGATCGCAATTGTGTTGTGGTCTACGCTCACATCAGACCCATATAGCGTACTCGTACGGATGTACTCGGGATCGAGTCTTTGAATCAGGTTCCACTGGAGGTTGCTCTCATTGAGCAGATAAACGAATGCTGCACCAACGCCATTCACAGACATGTTGCTAGATCGTGGCGAGCCTACGACCAGTATGAGTCCCATATCTGATCTGGAGAGTTCCAAGGTAGACCCGAAACCATCTGCAGCATGAGAAGCTGGTGAGATGAGCGTTGCGTGCAGTGCCCATGAACCCAACGAGTTCTTGTGAAATACATACACAGCTCCACCCGGGTTTGCTTGATCGTCTGGTGTGCCAAATGCGGCCCATCCTTCTTCTACTGATGCACTTTCCCCGAAATGATCACCGAATTGACCTGTTGCCGGGGTAAGCAGATTTGACTCGATCCAGCCCGAACTGGAGAGTTCATAGATATATCCGGCACCCGTTCCAGTTGCACCGATTGCTGAGTTTGCTGCTCCCACTGCGAGTAATGTTGCGGTGGAATCGAGATCAACTGCAGACCCAAACTCTCGGATCGGATCAGCGTTTGAGTCATCATTCTGAGACGGGAAAAGTTCGCCTGATTCTGTCCATCCGGTCAGTCCTCGCTGATACACTCGCACTGATCCCGATCGAAGTCCGCTGATTTCATCCAAGGCCTGAACACCGCCGGCCACCGCGACATTTCGCTCAATATCGACGGATTGCCCAAGCCAATCGGCGTGAGAGCCTGTACTTGGATTCGAGTCGAGATCGCTCCCTCGGAACTGTGCAACAGGAGTCCATTGTCGCAATGCGGTTCGTTCAAAGATGACAGCTTTTCCAGCATTATTCGCATTGATGACCTGTCCGTCGTATACGAATGAGTGATGCTCGAACGGAACGCCGACGATGGCATATCCCTCATCAACCTCTACGCTATCGGCAAACCATTCACTCGGCTCAGGGTTTTCGTCCTCAAGCCATTGCACTCGATCAGGACGCATATCCATGTCGCACTCAGGCACAGTGAATCGCAGTTCAACTTCGTAAAGGTGGGTCTGGCCTCCCTCTGATACTCCTGGAGAGTCATCGATAGGCGCGCCAACGAATAAGGTATTGACTCCGATCGCGGTCTGCGAACCATAGCCAGACCCGTTGGTGCCGGTAGGCGATGCGATACTCTGGATCAGCTGGTACGATGTGCCATTGAACGAATAGACATGGCACTCATCTGCTGATTCATGGTCGTAACCGATGGTAAGCAGGCTGTCATGAACCGAAATCGATCCTCCGAACCCGATTCCCGTGGAGGTCGGTGGGGAGATCGTCATTGGAAGGGTCCCTGGTGCTGCAAGGGTCGATAGAACTGCTACTCGTCCTGGCACGGTGGCGTTCCCCGGGATACCAACAAACAGGTGAGAATCATCCTGAGCGACAACCGCCCCAGCCTGTGAGCCGGGCATCAGGTTTGGTATGCTGATGTTGTGGCTGAGGATCCACTGATCGCCCTGGCGTATGAACAAGTGCACGCTTCCCATCCCACTCCCGTCTTGGGGAGCGCCGACGAGGAGATGGTCACCGTTCAATGAAACAGATCGCGCGAACTCTGCTCCTGTACTCGCGTTGGTGAGACTCAGGTTGCTGAGTGAATCCCATGACCCGCTCATATTTCGGCGGTAGTAATACGCGTGCCCCCCGCTTGGGGCATCGGGTGCACCGATGATGAGCTGATCTCCGTCCAGCGAAACGCTCTCGCCAAAACCCGTGTCGGGTGTTGGTCCTATTACAGTTTGTATATGTGTCCATCGGTTGCCTGATTGTTCGTACAGCAGAACAGCACCATTCGGCAGGCTCGAGCCGGGGAGGGTGTAACCTGGCATTGATACTGCGAGCGTCGAGTTATCGATTGCAACCGCGAATCCAAACGACCCCCCCTGGGATCCTGGCGGTGGTCGAAGGAACTCCGCAGTTGCCCATGCCAGGCCGTCGGTTCTGAGCATCCGCACTGAACCCTGCGCATCAGGGTTGCACTCATTGATCGAGTTTGGTGCGCCGATCGCAGCCCACTCATCACTGGTGGCTATCGAGTCCCCAAAGTGTCCGCTTGGGGTTCCCATTCCCTCGAGAATGAGACCGTTCGGATAGTTTGCACCGTTCAGCGATTGAGTCCATACCCCGCCGGAGTTCTCGCCCGTGAGATCCAGCCCCGCGACTCCTGACCCGATGAAGAATCCATTGGTGAATACATTCAAGCCGTATCCATCATCGGGTCCGATCTCAGTTGGCAGTCCGAAGGTCTGCTCTGAAACCGTACCAGCCGGGGAGACATTCAGAACACGAATATTGGGAGGGATATCGAGCGGAGCACCTGCCGTGATTACACGATTCTTGATATCTGGCCGTGAGAAAAAGCGGGTGGCTGAATGGCTTGCGATACTCAGGGGCTGAAACTCGTTTGCAGAGGTGATTGAGTAGTAATACATCCTGTCGATATCTGCAACCGCAACGAGGTCATCCTCCATCGCGATTCCATATCCACCCAGATCGCCGGTCACCTGCGAATCGGTACTCCCAATGATTTTGTCGTGTTCGATAGTTCCGCTTGCACTTTTTTCGATCAGATAGACCGCCCCAGATTGGTTGATGCCTCCTTGGTCGTTGCTCGCATCGGGTGCGGAAACGAGCAAGCGCCAGCCAGTCGGAGTGGTATTCATTTCAACCCCATCACCAAAGTAGTCCCCGTCTTGTCCATCGCTCGCGATGACTTTGTCCTCCAGGTTCCAGATGCCATTTTGGAACCGATACACATACACCGCGCCTGGACCGATTTGGGATGCTCGTGGGTCATCTCCTTCTTGGGGCGCACCGACAGCGAGTAGATCGCCGTCGAGCGAGACGCTGAAACCAAAGAAATCGCCTACGAAGTTGTCGGCGGGTCTGTATGTGCCCTCGTGTGACCAGACTCCCAATGGACCTCTCTTATACACATCGACGCTGTCATTGCCGATGCTACCAGAGAAGAAGCTCTGTCCGATCGCGATACGATCGCCCTCGACATCGACAAATGATGTGTTGATTTCCCCGGGGTGATTGATTGATCCGTCGAACACCCATTGGTTGCTCATGGGGTCGTGCCTGTAGATATGGATGTTATCGGGGGACGGGCAGGGTGAGTTTGTGGATGTGGAACAGGCGAGATAGGTGACACCGTCGTCGGGATCCTGGCCGATGCCGATCAGGTTCAGGTGTTCAAATCCGAGACTCTGACTCGCGAGGAGCGATTCTTGATAGGATACTGTTCCTGTCACCTGTACCTGCGACCATGCGCCGGAGACGCAACTCATAAAAGGGATAGTGAGCGTGAGAGCTCGGAACCACAGTTGGATTCGCTCGTACATCTTGAGTCCTCCCAAATCGGATTACACGTCCCCAAAGAGAAGCGTACGGGAGAGGCTTGATCCGCCAAAGAATCTGAAGTTCTCTCGCACTCAGATGACCGATAACATTGATGGATAGGATGGACAGCGAGACTCACATCACACACTTGACGCACGCACCAGGTGATCCGGCACATACGGATGGCTTGGGTGTGACCTTTGGGTTGATTTACTCAGAGCTTGAGCACATCGCGCGACAACTCATGCTTCGTGAGCAAGCAGGGCACACGCTCGGTACGGTCGGTGTTGTTCATGAAACATACCTGCGCATGCTGCGGACATATGTGGATAAGCAGGGAGACAAAGCGCTCTCTGTTGATTCCATGCGAGCGATATGCGCACGCGTTATGCGGCATGTACTCGTGGATCATGCGCGCAAGCGGGGCGCACGCCGGCGAGCGGATGATGAGTTCGCGCATCAGCTCGAGCGGGGGATAGAGCAACTGGAACCAGCCGTGATCGATATACTCGCGCTCGACAAGGCGCTCAAAGATCTCGAGCGATTGGACGAGCGAAAGGCTCGGGTGGTTGAACTCAGATTCTTTAGCGGGATGGCCATGCGTCAGATCGCTGATTTGCTCGACATACCGCTGCGTAGCGTGGAACGCGATTGGAGTTTCTCTCGAGCATGGCTCCGTATGCGTATTGAGGGGGCGAGCGGTGAATCATGATTCCTTCAAGCATATTGAGAGGCTTTTTCACGAACTCCGAAATCTCGACTCGGGTGCGCGGGCTCAACGGCTTCAGTCGCTCAGGGTTGATGATCCGGAGCGTGCGATATTGCTTGAGGGGATGCTCGTTGCGTCTTCAACTCAGAGCCCGTTCCTCGATGCAGCTGTTGTGGAGTCGCATCTTCCGCGGGTTATTGATATCCCCATAGATGGCTCCGTTGTGCTCGGAGAGAGATATACGCTTGTCGGGCACCTCGGTGCTGGTGGGTCCAGCACGGTGCTCCGGGCTCGGATGAAGAATCCGGATCGAGATGTTGCGGTCAAGGTACTGCGCTCAGGCATCCATTCGACCGCTGCACATGAACGGTTTGCGCGTGAATCCCAGGCGCTCGCAGCGCTGACCCATCCACACATCGCGCATATTTATGAGACCGGTGTGCATAACTTTAACGGTACTGAGGTGCCGTGGATCGCAATGGAACAAGTGCGAGGCGCATGCACGCTCAGACGATTTGCACTGGACAGGAATAAAGATCAGGTTTCAAGGCGTGAGTTGTTTCAGTTCATTTTAGGAGCGATCCAATCTGCGCACGAGCAGGGAGTTCTCCACCTCGATATCAATAGTTCGAATGTTTTAGTTGATCAGTATGGCCACCCCAAAGTCATCGACTTTGGGCTCACGGGATTGGTCGGTGGGGGGCTGGACTCGGGGCATCATCATGTGGGAACCCGCATTTCGATGGCACCTGAGCAGGCACACTTTGAAAAACCGGAGTTCAGTGAACGCACAGATATGTATGCATTGGCACTGTTGTACACCGAGCTCGTTCATGGTGTTCAGTTGCAAGCGTTCAAGGGGAAGAGCGACGACGAGGCGAGAAAGCTCATCAGTGAAGGCTACGCTCGCGAGCGTCTTGACGAGATACGGTCCTTGAGTGATGACGAGCACGCCTTGCTTCAAAAGATGCTCAGTGTCAATCCGGATGATCGTCCTTCATGTATCGCAGAAGTTGTCTCACTACTGAACTCGATCGGGGCACCGAGGCGAGAACGCAGAGCTCCTGTAAGAGCGATCGCGGTGTTGGGAGGTGCACTGTTTCTTGTCCTGGCAATGATGATTTTGCGTCCAGTCATGAATCAAGAGATTGATTACGCTACGCCTGCAGTTCAGCAACAAACGGGGGATCCTGCAATCAAGATACCTGCGGGTATTGCGATGGAACTATCACTTCGGGATCCCAGAACCACACTGCATGAAGCGAGTCTTGAGCGGGCGATTCAAGGGATCGCGGAGGCGCTGGAAAATGAAGAGTCGCTCACACCGGTTGAATCTGGTCGATTGCATGCAGCGCTTGGCGATCGATTCCGTGCAGCGGGTCAGAACGAGGATTCGATACGCCAGTATCGTTTGGCGATCGATGCCTTCGAACAAGCCGAGCAGCCAAGTGATCGGGTGCATCTGCAGATCCGTTTGATAGATCTTCTACTCTTTCTTGGAAGATACTCAGAAGCTGCCCACGAGCTCGGGCTCATCGAGCGCGAACATATCAGCATCCCAGTGCTGATTTTGGATCTGAGCATCGCGGAAGCTAGCCTTGCGATTGCTCAGGAGCACGCTGACATAGCCCTCGATCAGCTTCGCGATGCCTTGCAACTGGCGGAGTCGATTCCGCCAGCAAGCCAACCTCTGCAGATCGAGCGGCTCGTCACTATCGCTCAACTCGGAAACCAGCTCGGAGATAATGAGTTGATGCGTGCTGGCTTCTCGCGTGCTCGTAAAGTTGCAGAGGCAGTTTCTGCCGAGTTTCCCGAACAGGTAGCGTTGGTCGACATGGCATTTGCAAAGTCAGTGTTTAGGCTTCATGATCCACAGACCCACAGCCTCGCGATCGAGCAAGCCAAAGCCGCAGTCGAACAACTCGCACTCGGCGAGGACCGTTTTCATTATGCATGGGGTCTTCGCCAGACTGCTCACATGTACATGAGCAGCGGAGAACCGAAGGCCGCGCTCGATCTGTATACCGAGGCATTCAGAGTCATGCATCAAACGCTCGGGAACAATCACCACGAAACAGTCCTGTGCGATGCATATCTTGGGCTGGCGGCGAAGGTAGTAGAGGGGGATGAGTCCCAGAATGCCCTCCGATTTGTGTTGGCGATGAACGATCTTCGAACACGAATGGGTAGAGAGCATGATGTAGTGCTCAATCTTGAGGGGGCTTGCGAGCGTGCCGCCGCGAGGTATGGAATCTTGTGTGAGCATGATTCACTCGGTGATACAAACTGATCAATGAAGGCCCCCTTGGTGGAGTCTTCCGTATTGATCAGGATCTGATCAAGCGAATATGCCCTATCCCAAGATGCGCACCATCTGGCGTAGACGCTTTGATTCGACGAGATGCTGGCGCGACGATCCGGTTCGCCGATTTCATGGATCTCGCGTAGTTCGGCTTGAGTACAGAAACACTGCTCATGCTCACCCGGGATGGTGAGTTCTGGTGCATGGAATCTGTCGGAGTTGAACGAAAGCTATCAAGCAGATTCTGGGGGCTTTGGTGGTGAATCGCCAACTGCGATCGAGATTCATGTTCAGTTGCGTTGACTGCCGTTGCGCCAGTGCTCCATATCCGTCAAACTGTCACGGAAATCTGCCAAGAATCACTGCGGAATTCCGTGTTCGCTGTATCGTGCACCCATCGTTCAGCGAACATGATCCACGGCGTCAGCCGCGCGGACCTTGGTCAATCCGCACCCAAATCACGCTTCGGTTAGGATAATCCCGCCATGTCAAACACCGTTCAGGTCGACCACAATGAGCTCCCCACGGAATCTGATCAGGCAGAGACTCGGCATCATTCTGCCGCAGATCCGGACTTTGCGCAGATCGCCTGGGTTCGATGTATTCCCTTTATCCTTCTCCACCTCGCGTGTGGATTGGTATTCGTGGTCGGGTGGAGTCCAATCGCGCTGATCACAGCGTCTTTGATGTACATCTTTCACATGTTCGTGATCACAGCTTTTTACCACCGATACTTCTCACACCGGGCATTCAAAACGACTCGGGTTTTTCAGTTTCTCGGTGCCTTCGCTGCAACATCATCGGCACAGCGTGGTCCGCTCTGGTGGGCGGCACACCACCGTCATCATCATCTTCATTCGGATGACGAGCACGATACCCACTCCCCATCTCGAAGGGGGCTGCTCATGAGCCATATTGGTTGGTTCATGACGAAGGGGGCGTTCAGGACGCCAGATCGACTTGTCCGCGATTGGGTACGATATCCTGAACTCCGTTTCATCAATCGGTTCGATTGGCTATCGCCTGTCTTGTTGGCGTTTTTGCTCTTCGGAATCGGCGCCATATTGGAATCGTACGCTCCGGCTCTGGGAACAAACGCATGGCAGATGTTCGTATGGGGCTTCGTTGTCTCTACCGTTGCGGTCTATCACGCAACATACACAATCAACAGCCTGTCTCATCGATACGGATCTGCGCGGTTTGAAACCGGTGATGATAGTCGAAACAACATTTGGCTCGCTTTGCTGACGATGGGCGAGGGGTGGCACAACAACCACCATTTCTATCCCGCCGCGGCGAGACAAGGGTTCAAATGGTGGGAGATCGATATGACCTATTACGGACTGGTTCTGCTCTCAAAGCTCGGTTTGATCTGGGATCTGCGTGGCGTTCCGCAACGCATCATGGAACAGGCGAAGCCAATCGATCGGCGCGGGATTGATGGTCAGGTTGACGAATGAGATCATCTGAGGGCACAACAATGCAGCGGATTGCAATCGTTGGTGCGGGTATATCAGGGCTCGTTTGTGCCTACCTTCTGAGCCAACGACACGATATCGTGGTATACGAGGCGGGGGACCACATCGGCGGTCATACGAACACGATCGATGTTGAAACACAACATGGAGTCATTCCGGTCGATACAGGATTTATTGTCTACAACGAGTCCAACTATCCGCTCTTCACACGCTTGCTCGATCAACTCAAGGTAGAGAGCCAGCCATCCATAATGAGCTTTGCTGTGAGCTGTGAACGATCGGGTTTGGAGTACAACGGGTCCTCGATCAATCAGCTCTTTGCCAAGAGGTCAAGTATTCTCTCATTGGGTCATTGGAAAATGATCCGTGACATCGTGCGATTCAATCGTGATGCTGAGCGTCTTCAAGAAGAAGGAGACGCTGTAACGGTCGCTGAATATGTTCGTGAGAACAACTTCAGTGATTCATTTCTTGAGCACTATCTCATTCCGATCGGTGCCTCGATATGGTCTTGTCCCAGCGGAACATTTCGAGGGTTTCCCATCCGTTTCGTGATCGATTTCCTGCGAAATCACGGGATGCTGCAAATCAATGATCGTCCCGAGTGGCGGGTGATCAAAGGGGGATCAAAGCAATACATCGGACCGCTGACACAGCCATTCCGCGACTATATTCAACTCAACACGCCCGTATCCCGCGTAGAGCGGGATGGTGACGGAGTGACGGTAAGCCTTCACTCAGGCGCAGCAGAGCGGTTCGATCAGGTCGTCCTCGCCTGTCATAGCGATCAAGCCCTTCGTCTACTTGCTGAGTCCAGCGAACTCGAACGCGAGTTGCTCTCGGCGTTCCCGTATCAGCTGAATGAGACGGTATTGCATACCGACGAGTCGTTGCTTCCCAAGCGTCGGCGGGCATGGGGGAGTTGGAACTACCGGATCCGCTCAGACAGTTCAGACGCTGTCGCAATCACATACAATATGAATATGCTCCAATCGATCACATCTCGGACGCAGTACTGCGTGACCCTCAACGAGACCGAACGGATCGACCCGAGCAAAGTGATTCGCCGATTTCGATATCACCACCCAATCTTCACCCTTGAGCGGGACGCCGCCCAAGCGCGACATGAAGAACTTGTCGGGAACAACCGAACTTCATTCTGCGGAGCATACTGGGGATACGGATTTCATGAGGACGGAGTCCGCAGCGGTGTTCGCGTTGCGGAGCATTTCGGGTGCTCGCTGTGACTTCTTGTAGCGCTATATACACCGGCTGGGTGCGGCACCGGCGACACAGCCCGCGCACGCACGCCTTTCGCTACAAGATGTATCTTCTCTATCTCGATCTCGATGAGCTCGAAGATGTCTTTCGTGGGAGTCTGATCTGGTCCGTGTCCCGGCCATCAATCGCGTGGTTCCGTCGCAAGGATCACATCGGAAATCCTGAGGTACGGCTCTCTGATTCAATCCGAGACCTGGTCCATCAGAGGACTGGGGATCGTCCACGCGGGCCCATACGACTGCTCACACATCTGAGATACTTTGGATTCTGCATGAATCCAGTCAGCTTCTACTACATTTTCGATGAGGGTGACACACGCGTGGAGACGATCGTGGCAGAAGTTCACAACACACCATGGGGTGAACGCCACTGCTATGTACTCCCTCGCGATCCGGCCATCGAGAATCCCGGAAAGCAGATACACAGGTTCAAGAAGTCCTTCCATGTGTCTCCGTTTATGCCGATGGATCAGGAGTATGTTTGGCAGCTCTCCGACCCGAGCACGCGTCTGCTTGTGCACATGGTCAATGAGCAGGAGGGCATTGAGGTATTTGATGCCACGATGGTCCTCGATCGAGTTGTCCTCAACAAAGTGAATCGAATGCGTGTGCTCCTTCGATACCCATTCATGACAGGGAAGGTTATCGCAGCGATCTACTGGCAGGCGTTGCGACTCTGGATCAAAAAAATCCCCTTCCACACTCACCCGAGGAAACTCACTGCCGGTGGATAGGCAAGTCATGCCCCGCTCACAGCCCCTGGGTCATTCCCCAGCCGCAAAGACACGCGCTGAGCAGAATCATGCGTCTGGCATGGGATGGGTGAACTCGGCTTCGAAGAAGGCCGTTGCCCGTCGACTCAACCAGCTGAAGCACGGAATAGTTGACCTGCATGATTCGGCGGGGCGATCGAGCCATGGGAACGGGAAAAATGAGCAAAGAGCGAGCCTAGTTGTACGAAGTCCCAAATTCTACCGCGAGACACTCCTGGGTGGCGGTCTCGGGTTTGCAGAGTCATACCTCGATGGACACTGGGAGACGCCAGATCTTGCCGAGCTTCTCCGTGTATTTGTTCGTGATATCTCTGTTGCACATCAGCACGACACCGGGCTTGCCAGATTGAAGGCACCGCTCTTGCGAGTCGGTTCGTACCTTGCCCGCAATACGCTGCGAGGTAGCCGCAAGAACATCGCGGCCCATTACGATCTCGGAAACGAGTACTTTTCATTATTCCTCGATGAGACGATGACCTATTCAAGCGGGATCTTTTACACAGACGATGATTCACTCCGAGATGCTTCGGTCAATAAGCTCGATCGAATCTGTCAGAAACTCAATCTGACCCCGGCTCATCATGTCCTCGAAACCGGTACCGGTTGGGGGAGCTTTGCGATCCACGCTGCTCGACATTATGGGTGCCGCGTGACAACCACCACGATTTCTCGCAGTCAGCACGCACTCGCGAAGCAACGCATTCAGGAAGCGGGGTTATGCAATCTCGTGACCCCGATTCTTCAGGACTATCGAGATCTAAAAGGCTCATACGACAAAGTCGTTTCAATCGAAATGATTGAGGCCGTCGGTCACCAGTACCTCGGTCGATACTTCTCAGCTTGTTCTGAAATGCTCAAGCCCGATGGCCAGATGCTCCTGCAGTTCATATCCATGCCAGATCACCGCTACAGCCAATACCTGAAGACCAGCGACTTTATCCGCAAGCATGTTTTTCCAGGAAGCTGCTGTCCCTCTCAATCAGCAGTTCACAATGCTGTAGCGGAGTCAACCGACTTGCGCAGCGTGCAGTACGAAGATTTAACAGCCCATTATGTGAAGACGCTTGAGCTTTGGCGTGCGCGATTCGAAGATAGCGCCGAGCAGGTTCGTGAACTCGGGTATCCTCAAGAGTTCATCAGGATGTGGAGGTACTACTTGTGCTACTGCATCGCTGGTTTCGCAGAGCGATACATCGGTGTAGGACAGTTGCTGCTCAACAAGCCCGGATGTCGCACGCCTATCGATGTCAAGCCGCTGCAGTTCGCACCGAGCGCTTTGTATGAGAAGGCCGAGGCGTGTTAAACAAACTCGCAAACTTCGCCGCATTTCAGCTGGGGTGGTTCGCCTGCATCGTCGGAGCAGGGACTGGGCACCCTTGGATCGGTGTGGTCGTAGTCCTTATATCAGTTGCCATACATTCCACCCTCTTACCCCGACGAAACGAGCTTGTGGCTTTGGTCATTTTCGCAATGCTTCTTGGCCTGCTCTCCGATGGAATCCTGCTGATTCTCGGGGTCGTGCAGTTTCCCGATCGTGCTCGGCTCATTACGCCCGTTCCCCTGTGGATGATCTTCATGTGGGCAAACTTCGCGTTGACGATCCCGATCTCACTCCAATGGATGACAAAGCGATATTCGCTCGCTGCATTACTCGGCTTTGTGGGCGGCCCAGTTGCCTACTACACCGGGATGAAACTTGATGCGGTGCTCATAACCGCCACGACTCAAGTCTCACTCTTTTTAATTGGGCTGGAATGGGGGATTGCGATGCCGGTTCTCATGTATGTCCACAACCAAATCAGTTTCAACGCAGATCAAGAGCGAGCCGCTCAAACTACAACGGAAGGCATGGCTCCATGAATCTACTCGTCCTCATACTGATTCCCTGGGCTGTACTCGCGGCACTCATGTCCATGCTTTGGCTTTATCAGAGGAAGACGCACAACGCCGGTATCGTCGATGTGGCATGGTCTTTCGGAACGGCAATCACGGCCATCTGGTTTGCTTGGGGCGCAGATGGATTCATGCATCGGCGAATACTCGTTGGCGCGATCGCTGGAATCTGGGGAGTCAAGCTCGGCTACTACTTGCTCTCACGCCTGATCGGAGCGCATGAGGATCGTCGATACGAGATGCTTCGCGAAAAGTGGGGCGACAAGACACAGCAACGGATGTTTATCGTCTTTCAGATTCAAGCGTTCTGGGCAGTACTCTTCGCGATACCGATGCTCATCGCGTCGAGCAACGATCATCCGGAGCTCGTGTGGTATGACTGGCTCGGTATCGGTATATGGGGCGTTTCGATCATCGGCACAGGGATCGCGGATGCGCAGCTCAATGCCTTTCGTAAAAAACCAGAGAACCAAGGGGAAGTGTGCAAGCGGGGGCTTTGGCGCTATTCCCGCCACCCGAACTACTTCTTCGAGTGGATCCATTGGTGGGCATATGTCGCGATCGGATTCGCAGGTGCATGGGGTTGGCTTTCCATTCTTGGGCCGGTGGTCATGCTCTTCTTTCTGCTCAAAGTGACCGGCATTCCAATCACTGAGAAAGCTCTCGTGCGATCACGCGGAGAGGCCTACAAGAAGTACCAACGCACGACGAGCGCATTCGTGCCGCTCCCCCCGAAGGAGGAGGATCAGTGATGAGTGTATCGAAAGTTGGCATTTCGCTCGCGGAACATGGTCTCCTCCCTGACGCGATTGTTCGTAAGGGGATTCGCAACCTGTGCCACAAGCGAATCAGGCAGTGTGTTCCGCACGGCGATCAGGCAAAGCGAGCCGCCCGTTCTTCGTTTGCGTCACAAATGCGAGAGGGCCCCATAGCTCCGCTTCCTGAGGCTGCCAATGAGCAGCATTACGAAGTTCCAGATGCGTTCTTCGGGTATGCGCTTGGTCATCGGCGTAAATACAGTGGCTGTTACTGGCCAGATGGTTGCAGCAGTCTTGACGATGCTGAGGATGCGAGTCTTCGCATGACCTGTGAGCGGGCGGAACTCCAGGACGGGATGTCCATACTCGAACTCGGGTGCGGCTGGGGTTCGCTCACACTCTGGATGGCAGAGCACTATCCGAATGCCAGGATCACCGCGGTATCGAACTCGAACTCGCAACGCGACTACATCGAATCGCAGGCAAGCGAACAGAATCTCACGAACATCACAGTCATTACCAAGGATATGAATGACTTTGAAACCAGCGTGAGATTTGACCGGATTGTTTCGGTTGAGATGTTCGAACACATGCGGAACTACGAGCTGCTGCTTTCCAGGATCTCATCGTGGCTCAAGCCAACCGGGAAACTCTTCGTGCACATCTTTGCGCACAAGGACAGCGCGTACGAGTTCCAAACCCAAGGCGCGGACAACTGGATGGGGAGATACTTCTTCACGGGTGGGATGATGCCAGCGCAGCAAATCTTCAATGAGTTCGAAGAGCACATGCGTGTCACGAAGCAATGGGTCTGGGACGGAACGAACTATCAGAAGACATCCGAAGCGTGGCTGCAATGCCTCGATCTGAACAAGGATCGAGTGATATCGCTGTTTCGTAAGTCGATGCCCAGGTCAGAGGCTCGGAGAATGTACTACCGATGGAGGATTTTCTTCCTCGCCTGCGCAGAGACTTTCGGCTATGCCCATGGCAATGAATGGATTGTCGCACACTATCTCATGCAACCAGTCGAAGCCCCATCACTGAGCACCGTTCAAGAACATCAGATGGTTGAGGCAGCGCGTTGAAATATGCACAGGTGATTACGGTGATCTGCGCCCTGGTAATGGGCGGTGCGTTGGTCTACGGGTTTGGGTTCGGAGAAGGCTGGTCCGAAGTTCGTGAACTTATGGACTACCCGTGGTTTGTCGTATCGCTCGTCGATGTGTATGTTGGATTCATCCTCTTCGCATGCTGGATCGCGGTGCGTGAGCGAATGCTCGCGGCAGTGATCTGGATCCTGCTGCTGATGACACTGGGAAATATCATCGCGTGCGGTTATGTAATCCATGCGATCCGGACATCGAAATCACTCCCGCTCCCAAAGGAGTCGTGATCAGATGGTGTCACGATAAGCAGCGTTCGCTGAACATCGTGTGGCACCCGGTTGCATCTCCAACACTGGGCAGGCCGGAACGGAAGTCATGTGCGATCAGGCGCTAATCATCGGTCGCAAGGCAAAAAACTGAGACATCAGAGTTTACATCTGCTTTAGCGTGCAAGCAGGTTCTGAAACCGTGCCTCTACTTCGACTGGTGAGCACCCGCGGCAAAGGAATCATCGCCGTTGCATTCACAGATCATGCATCCACTCTTCCTGTTTGCAACGAGAGCGTCTCCGCCCGTGTAGTGTTTGAGTGAGTCTGATGGGCGCTCTCTATGAAAGAGGTATGTGCCAGCCATCGGTTGCTCGGCATCTAGCCTGTGTGTTACTCGAACAAATGCAGCCGTGAGGAATCAATCGATAACGGGACCGAATCGCCGATAGATCGCGACGGCCCCTGGCTCTCTCGCACCAGCAGTTCGATGGCGCCCAGCTTCACATTGAAGTCCCTCGCAAATCCAAGCTGCTCGATGTGCTGGATCGTGCCCGTGCCAATCGAGATCGCTTCCCCAGTGGTGTTGCCCATGAGAATGTGCTGAGGACGAACCCCGAGCGAGACCCGGCCTGAACTGTTGGCACCAAGCTGTTTGGTCTCGACCGTGATGCGAGTGTCTGGCTGCATCTCAGGGCACAGATCGCACCGATCACCGTTCAACTCGACCTTGCATTCGATCAGGTTCATCTTTGGAGAGCCGAGGAATCGCCCTACAAACTTGGAAACCGGATTTTCGTAGACCTCGCTCGGAGTCCCAGACTGTTCAATCGTGCCCTCATTCATTACGACGACGACATCGCCGATTGCCATCGCCTCTTCGTGATCATGGGTCACATACACCGTTGTGGTGCCGAGTTCACGCACGATCCGACGGATCTCGGCGCGGGTTGTCACACGACGATCTGGATCAAGATTAGATAAGGGCTCATCAAAGAGGAAAACCTGTGGTTCTCGCACGATCGCACGCCCAAGAGCAACTCGCTGTCTCTGACCACCCGAGAGCTGGCCGGGCTTCTTATTCAGGATCGAATCAAGCCCCAGCATCGACGCGGCGTGTCCCACTCGACGAGACCGATCAGACTTTGAAACACCGCTCATTCGTAAAGAGAATCCCATATTCTCGGCCACGCTCAAGTGGGGATACAACGCATAACTCTGGAACACCATCGCGATATCGCGATCCTTTGGACGCAGGTTATTCACCACACGCTCACCGATTTTGAGCGTCCCGGAGGTGATCGACTCAAGCCCAGCGATCATCCGCAGCGTTGTGGACTTGCCGCACCCCGAAGGCCCAACGAGCACCACAAACGACCCAGGGGCTATCTCAAGCGAGATTTCCCGTACCGCGGTAAACCCGTCTTCATAGGTTTTGGTGACTTGCTCGAGTGACAATCCAGACATGCGTGCTCCGTCAGTGCATCCGGGGGCGAAGTCGTCAAGATCGCGTTTCCCGGAATGATTTTTTCAAGATACCATTTCAGATCGGCGATTGATCTGGTACACTCAATGTAACAGTTACGATAGCCATTTGAGGACCAAAATGCCCAATATGATCCATATTCTGCTCGCTGCCGGACTCGCGACTACCGCTGCTCATGCACAAGATGCATGGGAACTCGTCTGGTCAGATGAGTTCGAAGGTTCCCAACTCGATGCAAACAACTGGTCTGCACAAACCGGAACAGGGACGGCATACGGTCTTCCGGCGGGATGGGGCAACAACGAACTCCAGTACTACACAGCGTTTGAGGACAATGTGCTGGTTTCCGATGGCTCCCTCAAGATCATCGCACGAGAGCAATCATTCGGTGGTCGCAACTACACATCAGCACGAATCCGTACCCTGAACAAACAGGAGTTCCTGTACGGTCGGATCGAAGCACGCATGAAGTTGCCATCAACGCCCGGTGTTTGGCCAGCATTCTGGATGCTCCCTACCGACTCTCCATATGGGGGGTGGGCTTCCTCGGGTGAGATTGACATCATGGAGTCCGTCAACTACGCGGACAGAATTTACGGAACGCTTCACTTCGGGAGTTCATGGCCCAACACCCAGTCCGCGGGGCCACGATTCTCCAATGGAACGGACTTCTCTGATGACTTCCATACCTTTCGGATCGATTGGGATCCGGACTCAATCACTTGGTATATCGACGGCGTTCCCTACGGCACGGTCAACAGCGCGTCCTGGTTCTCTTCCTCAGCTCCTTCGAATCCGCGGGCACCGTTTGATACAGATTTTCATCTGCTGTTGAATGTCGCGGTTGGGGGGAACTTCCCCGGCAACCCCGATGGGACGAGTAGCTTTCCGCAAACACTAGAGGTCGATTATGTGCGTGCATACCAACGCGTACAGATCCCATTCCCTGATGAGCCCCACGCGATCCCAGGTACGATCGAGGCCGAAGATTTCGATCTCGGCGGACAGGGTATTAGCTACAACGACTGCGATTCAGATAACAATGGCGGGGAATATCGCGAGTCTGGTGTAGATATCCAAGTCGCGACCGAAGGCGGCTACAACATCGGTTGGATCTGCGAAGACGAGTGGCTTGAATACACCGTAGATGTACAAACCGCTGGCACATATACCCTTGACGCTCGGGTCGCATCCCCGGTCACCGGCGGGGGGTTTCAGATTGAGCAGGACGGTGAGGCCATCAGCGCCCCGGTTTATTTCTTCTCGACCGGCGGTTGGCAGAGTTGGCAGAATGCCTCGACGACGATTGATCTGGAGGCCGGCGAACAGGTGCTTCGATTCGTCAACCTTGGTGCATTTGATACGGAGTACAACCTGAACTGGTTGAGCTTTACACTCCAGACCCCGGTCGGATGTTCAGAGGCCGATCTTGCGGCTCCGTTCGGAGAACTCAACTTCTTCGATGTCAGTGCATTCCTCGGGGCGTTCAATGCTCAGGATTCAAGTGCTGATTTCAATAGCGACGGGGTGTTTAACTTCTTTGATGTCAGCGAGTTCCTGTCAATCTACAACGCAGGCTGCCCCTGATCAGGCATCGTTCTCAACGATATAAATAGGCAGGTTCGCGGTGCCCGCGCCGCCTTGGCCGTCACGGACTGTGACGAAGATCCGGAACGCGCCAGTGCGATTCGGGATAACGATCGTGGCGTCCTGGCCGTCTGTCTTGAACTCCACGGGAAGTGGTTGAATCGAATCCTCGAAGTCGCCACCCATGCTCTGGGCGTTCGACTCAGGAATCAGACTCCATTCGATGTCGAGTTCATCATTGTCTGGATCATGCGCCAACACACGCAGGCTGATTTCCTCAGCGACACGCAATCCCATCGGATTTCCCTTTAGCATCTCGATGCGTTCAACGCGTGGTGCAAGCTGCTCTGGCACATTCCCAGTCCACATCGTGCTCAGAACATCGACCCTTTCGGTCTTCTCACCGCTCGGGAGCAACAGCCCGTACCAGGTCGCAGTCTTTTCTTGCTTGTGGCCCCACAAGAACGCGAACGATCCAAGGCAGGTCTTCCCGAGGTTGGGCTCGATTGCCTGCGTATAGACATCGCGAAGAAAATCAGCTTTCGCGCCACTCGAAGGTTCGTATGGTGCACCCCAAGGCGTATTGCCAGATTCCCAGTGCCCAAGCACACCCCATTCTGTCGCGGCCCATGCGCCGGTGTATCCCTGCTCGTTCAGGCGATCCTTGATACTCCCCAGTCCGCCGTACGAGTTGATCCCAATAAAGTCGATATCCGGGCACTCCTTCTGGATCCGGATCGCTTTGTCATCGCCGATCTCCGCAATCACGGCCATACGAGGATGATGCGGATCAAGCTGCTTGACGATTGCGGCTGCGTCGTTGATTTGGCGCAATGCCGTATCGAAATCTCCTCCGAGTTCGAGCTCGTTTCCTATCCCCCAGGCAAGCAGGGCCGGATGATCTCGATGCTCCCTGACGAGCATCTCAACACGATCAAGCTGTTCTTGGCGTTGTTTGGGATCATCGTAATCCAAGCCATGGCGCTCGTGCTCAAGCCAGATCCCCGCGACGACTCGTATCCCTTGTGCATGCGCCTGATCTAGCAGCTCATCGATCCCCTCCGCATCCCAGGTGCGGATGGTGTTGCCGCCGTATTGCGCAAGCATCTCGAGTTCATCGACTCCTCCGACGCCCTTGATTGTGAAAGGCTGCCCATCAGCCATCAGGGTGAAACGGCCTGATTCTTCGACAAGTTGAACTCGACTGCTGTGCTGGGCAGCGCAGCCGAAAGAACCAAGGACAATGGGGAGTAGTGTCGCGATGAAACCAGTAATCTTCATGCTCGAAGAGTAACAGTTACGGCGAGGTGTGTCACGCATCGATCGAATCCAATCGTGAAATGTGCACAACTTCGCGGCTCAGTATCCCCAGATTATCGGAAATCGCATGATATTCGGTGTATGGAAGGGGCAAATTGAAAAAATGCTCTTGATTCCAGTTTCGAGTTGTACCGCGATAGCGTAACTGTTACGATTGGCTGGCGGGACTCTCCACAAACGACTATGAGGTCTGAGATGAATACTCAAAAGAAAACAGCATCTGGATGCCCTCGAGCTTTCACTCTGATTGAGCTGCTCGTCGTGATTGCGATCATCGCGTTGCTCATCGGGATCTTGTTGCCTGCTCTTGGGGCTGCAAGGCAGACCGCTCGAGATATGTTGTGCAAGTCCAACATGCGACAAGTGGCGATCGCAACTTCCGTCTACGCGGAGGACTTTCGCGGGAAGTTTCCACCGATCTTGGGCGGGCCTTGGGTGATCGATCCACAGAACGGTGATCGCAACATGGTCTGGTACGATGTGAATCGAATTGGGCAGTATTTACCCCAGGAAGACTACCGTAATGTTTCCGTCCAGAATCTGGAAAACCAGACGATTGGCGGGACGGTTGTCCGATGTCCCAATCACCCTCAAGGTGCAAGATCGTACACGATGAACTACTGGGCTGCATCCGCGGTAGATGCCCAGCCAAACTGGTCAACCGGTACTTTCTACTCATTTAAGCCCGGCACAAACGAAGACAACAGCGATACTTATCAGCGGGGGCGTGCCTTTGACATCGCTACCGATCGGTCGAGTTCACTCATTCTCTTTGGAGAAGCGTGGGGGGTATGGGGCTCTGAGCTTGAGAATGAAGCCGGTGAAGACACTTGGTTCACCGAGGGGGGGATCGGTCATCGTGGTCTCCCCGGAGAACGATTTGGTGGGGGTGAGGGCGTAACCGGGTTTGATGTTGGAAACTGGTACACCCGATCGGATCCACCGGTCGATATGAATCCAGAGTTGATTGACGATATCAAGAGCTTTATCCCGTACTACCGCCACCCACAGCGACGGAGCGACTACTTTGAGCTCTCAGGCGGTGCCAACTTCGCATTTGTAGACGGGCATGTCGAGAAATACGATTACAAAGATCTCGTCAACACATCAACCGGCCGGAGCACCTATAAGGTACTTTGGTCCCTTGAGGATGAGCGTGTAGAAAATCGAGAACTAGGACCGGAGCCCTAAATCATGAGTTCAGTACGGCAGATCGCGAACGAGCTCGGTATTTCCGTTGCAACCGTGTCTCGCGCGATGAACCAGCGCAGCGGTGTCAGTGAAGAAACCCGACGCAAGGTTCTCGAGCTCGCGCAACGCCATCACTACAAGCCCTCCATGGGACGCAAGCCGACCAATGTCATTGGCCTCGTCTATCCCGAGGAACCCGTCAAGTCCGACCTGGGTGACTTTGAGGCGTCTCTGCTCTCCGGAATTCTCCGTGGTGTGTATGAAAAGAAGCACGACCTCGCATTCATCAGTGCCGCACGCGATAAGCACCCGGACGAGACCTACACCCAGTTCTTTCATCGCAAAGGTGTCAGCGCGATTATCATGAGATCGCTTGGCGATACTTCCCTCGTCGAGCAGATCACTGCTGAGCAGTTCCCGGTGCTCCTTGTTGCGGATCGTTCGGATGATCCTGCCGTCTCTTATATCGATTCGATCTCGCATGACACTTCCCGAAAGGCGATCGAGCATCTGCTGAGTCTGGGACACAAGCGGATTGGGCTCGCGATGCACAACATCGTTGACACGGACCACGAGGATCGTGAGGCCGGCTACCGTGATGCGCTTCGCACTGCAGGAATCGAGGTCGACGAATCATTGATCGTGAAGGCGGAGGCCAACACGGGGGGCGGCGAGATCATGCTCACCCGACTGCTTGAGTTGGAATCACCGCCCACGGCGATCTTCTTTACCAACCCCATGTCAACGATCGGTGCGCTCCACAAGTGTCTCCGCCTTGGCATCAAGGTGCCAAAGGACCTTTCGATTGTCGGATTCGATGATTCTGTGACTCGTCATCAGACCTTCCCGCGTTATACCGCGGTGTGTCAGGATGCAATCGCGCTCGGTGTCGAAGCCGCCCGCTGGATCACCAATGCTGCCCAGAGCGATGAACCCCTCCCGATTTATCGTGAGGTTCGTCCGACGAACTTCGAGGTGCTTGAAACGACCTCCTACGCGTCGATAGCGCCGGTTCGTATCGGGGTTGACGGGGAACTCATCCGAACGGTGTGATGCATCGAATCACCAATACCATCCTCGCGCTCCGTGGGCTCTCTTCCGGGGTCTGGGTCATCGCGATGCTCTTTGTCATCAGCCTCATCCTCGTGCTCGTTCGCCAACCCGAGCAGGAGGGGGATCTGCAGTTTTGGGTGTTCTCACCAGAGCATGCAGAGATGTATGCACCACTTATCGAAGAGCATGATGCATCCCATGGTGTCAAGCTCGACATGACCGTGATGAGCATCGCGGCGATCCAAAGCCGCATGATGAGTGGGTTTTTCGGTGGGCTTCCTACCGCGGATCTGATCGAAGTGGAAAAAGCCGTCGCGCCACAGGCATTCATGGGGCCGGTGGATGCGATCGGATTCCATGACCTCACGGATCTGCTTCTCGAGGAGGGGCTTCTCACTCAGCTCAACGAGCCTTCATTAAGCCCCTGGAGTGTTGACGGTCGTGTGTTTGGTCTGCCGCACGATGTGCACCCGGTGATGTTGGCCTACCGCGCGGATATTACTGAGGCCGCGGGGATAGATCTGACGCTGGCGGAGACCTGGGAAGAGTATTTCCGAATGTTGCGCCCGTTAATGGAAGACAGGGACAACGATGCCAGGCCGGACCACACACCGCTCTCTTTCTGGTACACCAATCAGGACCTGATCGAAACACTGATGCTCCAGGGAGATGGGCAGCTGTTTACGCCCTCGGGGCAACCGGTCATTGCGAATGAACGGAACGCATTTCTCCTCGCCACAATCGTTTCCTGGTGTGTTGGTCCGGATCGAGTTGCGATCGACATCAATGAATGGAGCGCATCCGGACATCAGGAGAAGGTTGATGGGCTGGCGATTGGGTATATCGCACCCGACTGGATGTGCTCAATATGGAAGATGCATGTTCCTGGTCTGAAGGGCAAGCTCAAGCTCATGCCTCTCCCTGCATTCGAACCCGGCGGGCGGCGCACGAGCGTGCGTGGGGGGACAATGCTCGGGATCCCAAAGACTACTCAACAGTTTGATCGTGCATGGGACTATGCGAAACTGCTCTACACATCCCCTGAGGTTGCACGCCAGTTGTACCGCGAGGTCGACATTATCTCGCCCGTGCGATCACTCTGGGACGACCCGGTCTATAACGAACCCGATCCATACTTTATGAATCAGCGCAAGGGGCGGATGTATATCGAACTCGCACCGGAGATCCCTTTGCGTCCATCATCTCCGTACAACAAGCAGGCCGCGATCGATGTGCGTGATGCCGCGCTGAATCTCGCGGAGTACGCGAATCGGAACAGCGTTTACAACGCAGAGGATCTGATCCCCGAAGCAATCCGCCTCCTCGACCGGGTGCAGGCACGGGTCGAGCAGCGGATGAGCCGCAATGCATTCGCTGCTGAAGATCTGGCCGCTGGCGATGGGGAGGCACAATGAGCACAGGGGGTGTTGATAGCAGGCGAGTCGTCTTTTCCTGGGTCATGCTCGCACCGTTTCTGGTGCTCTTTCTCGTCTTCGTCGTGTACCCATTGATACAGTCCGCGTTTCTCGCCGCGAACCAGACATTTGGGCCCGGCACCCGCACCTTTGTTGGCACCAAAAACTTCGAACTCCTCATTTCCGATCCGGTTTTCTGGAAGGCCATCCGCAACACATTTATTTACGCGTTGGGCTCGTTGTTTGTGCAACTCCCGATCGCGTTCCTTCTCGCGCTCGCACTAAACTCACCCAAACTCCGCGGCCGAGGAATCTATCGCTTGATCTTCTTCAGTCCCCAGCTCATGGGACTCGTCTTCGTCTCGATCCTTGGGGCTCTCGCGTTCGAGAAACGAGCGGGACTGATCAACCAAGCACTCGACGCGGCAGGAATCAATGACCTACTCGTATGGGTCACCGGTAATGACGCGTGGCTTGAACCTGATTGGCTTCAGCAGCATGTCATGGCAACCCTAATCCTGATTTCGCTGTGGTTGTATGTCGGTTTCAACATGATCTACTTTCTCGCGGCACTGCAGAGTGTTGATAAATCACTCTTGGAAGCCGCAGAGATCGATGGTGCTGGCCCATGGGGCAAGCTCCGTCATGTGATATTCCCAAGCGTTAAGCCCGTCGCTACATTTGTGATCCTGCTCTCGATGATCGGATCGCTCCAGTTGTTTGAGCTCCCATACATCCTGCTTGAAAGCAGCGGGGGGCCGGATAACAAGGGCTTGACGATCGTGATGTACCTCTACCAGAACGGATTTGATCTGGGGGATTTGGGATTTGCTTCAGCGATCGGGTGGGTACTCGCGTTGATCCTGATCGGTCTCGCGTTGGTACAGGTGAAGCTCACTCGTGCTCAAGAGGTGAACGCATGAGCGCAGGGCAACGAAAGATCAACAAGTGGATCCTTCACGCGATTCTTGTGCTCCTTGCGATCGTGACACTTGTGCCGTATGTCTGGTTGATCATCGCCTCGCTCAAGGGGCAGGACGATTTCTTCAGTGCGATCTTCCTGCCGCCTGGCGATGGTGCTTTCGGGATCGGTTGGGACAAGCTCTCGCTCGACAACTACCGGGCCCTCTTTGATCTGGGCTTCGAAGTGAATCTGATAAACTCGGTTTTCTACTCCGCAACCACAGCACTGTTCGCCACGCTCATCTGTGCCGCTACGGGCTTTGTGCTTGCGAAGCATCAGTTCCGAGGACGCAACCTGATTACGCTCGTCGTGCTTGGTGCGCTGATCGTTCCGCCGACTTTGCTTCTTGCGCCAGGCTACGAACTTCTTTATGACCTGAATCTGCTAGACACATCTTGGGGATTGCTGCTTCCGCTGATCGCGCCCGCATTCGGTGTGTTCCTTTTCAGGCAGGCTGTTATTCAGTCCGTGCCCGATGAACTCCTTGAAGCGGCACGAATAGATGGTTGCTCCGAGTGGTCAGTCTTCTTTATCGTGGTGCTGCCGCTCGTACGCCCCATGATCGGCGCTTTTATGCTGATCACATTTCTTGGAATGTGGAACAACTTCATCTCCCCACAGATTGTTCTTCAAACCGCTGACAAGCAACCCCTCTCAGTAGCAATCGCACAGCTGCGCGGCGTGTACAAAACGGACTATGGCCTGTTGACAGCTGCGACCGTTGTCTCGGTTCTGCCCGTAGCGGCTCTCTTCCTCTTCCTGCAGAAGCAGTTCATCTCCGGCCTCACCAGCGGGGCCGTGAAAGGCTGAACTCGCGCTGAATACAAAAGAACACTCGCCCGTTCTCAATGAACGGGCGAGTGTGATTAAGGAATGGTTGTCGGTGCGTTTTATCGCTTGCGACGAGTCGCGATCAGGCCACCAAGACCGAGCATGGCGAGTGAGCCGGGTGTCGGCACCGTGCCAAATACGATCGTGCCGAACGGATCAACATCGGTGATCCAGACATTCTCGCCTGATACCTGGATGCCCCATTGGACATGACGCGATGCGTCGTCGATGGTGTCGAGTGAGATGCTGAAGTTCCCGGCTGCGTCGACATCAGCGAACACATCTACTGAGGAGCTGAAGTCAGCGGCAAAGTCACGGATGAACACGCGAGCGTCGTGCGCATCGGTAAATGTATTGCTCAGGACAGTTCCCTCAAAGGTGACGGTTTGCCCAGCGAGGCCGCCATCCACCTGCTGGTAGAGGTTGGCTTCCATGAACTTGTTCCCTGGTGCGCCGGGGCCGCCGCCGCCCTGATACCAGAATGGGTCAGGGTCGCCCACAGTGTTTGGCCCCATGGTAAGGGTGCTGGCACCATCATCAAAGGATGCGGTGAGGTCCGCGATGCCCCACCCTGAGCCGAAGACAAAGCCTCCGCCGTTCTCAGGAAGTTCGAACACATTCATGAACGCAAGCCATGGTGCGTCCGATTGATCGATTCCCACATTCACCGTGCCTGCCAGTGCCGTCGTGCCAATGAAGGCGGTTGCCGCGATGGCTGTTTTCACAGAGTTCATCTCATTCTCCTCGTATGTGTTGGATCAAAGTCCCACGAAGTCCGGCTGTATGCGTTGCCAGTACCGGATGCGTAACTGTTACAGTATGATGGAATCCATGTGCCCGATCAAGGGAAAAGGACCGGAATCCTGCATCCTTTTTGGGGTGGACAACCCCATGCGGGTACGCATGGAGAGCCATTGAGACATTCTTCCAGGTGCCGATAATCAAATTTTGGCGAGTTTTAGGGGGTGTCACACCAAGATCATGGGGATGCTCTGGGAATATGCCCCTGAGAGGGTATGATTGGCCTCTGATTGAAACTGTTTATCTGATGGAGCGAGTTCGTGAACGCATTTCCGAAGAAGTTCACTTGGGGTGTTGCCTCCGCAGCCTACCAAGTAGAGGGTGGCGCAAGCGTCGATGGGCGCGGTCCGAGCGTATGGGACGATTTTTCCGCGACCCCTGGGAAGGTGTTTGATGGGCATACCGGTGAAATCGCGTGCGACTCGTACCATCGTGCTTCAGAAGATGCCAATCTGATTGGGGATCTGGGTGTCACTGGGTACCGGTTCTCGATTTCTTGGTCCCGGCTCTTTCCAGAAGGTATCGGCGAGCGAAACGAGGCGGGTTTCAGTTATTACGACCAGTTGATCGATGCCCTGCTTGAGCGTGGCGTTCAGCCGTGGATCACGCTTTACCATTGGGATCTGCCCAGCGCGTTGCATAAGCAGGGGGGCTGGCTTGATCCCCGCAGCCCGGAGTGGTTTGAGAACTACACGAAGGCGGTCGTCGATCGCTTCTCTGATCGAGTGTCGCACTGGTTTACGCTCAACGAGCCAGCGATCTTCCTTGGGCTCGGCTACAACGAGGGAACCCATGCCCCAGGACTGAAGCTGCCACGCAAGGATGTATTGCTCGCGACTCATCACGCCCTTCTCGCGCACGGGCGAGCGGTGCAGGTTATCCGTGCGAACGCGAAACAAGCTCCAGTTATTGGGTTTGCGCCTGTGGGGAATCTCCATACGCCTGCAACTGAATCAGAAGCAGATATCGAAGCAGCCCGAAAAGCGACTTTCACTGTTCCAGACGAGGGCTGGACCTACAACTACAGCTGGTACTGCGATCCAGTCATGCTCGGTCACTATCCTGAGCAAGGGCTCAAGTTCTTCGGGAAGGATGCTCCCGCATTCACGGATGCGGATCTGGAATCAATGCACCAGCCCCTCGATATGTTCGGGGTGAATATCTACTCCGCTGGCGTTGTTCGTGCGGGAGATCAGGGCGAACCAGTCGAAGTCCCAAGCGTTCGTGGATATCCGACAACGATGTTCCGCTGGACCATCAACCCGGAATCGCTCTACTGGGGGCCCAAGTTTCTCTCTGAGCGGTACAAGCTTCCAGTGGTGATCACCGAGAATGGGCTCGCATCAATGGACTGGGTCCACGCGGACGGAAAGGTCCACGATGCGGGTCGAGTCGACTACCTGACTCGATATTTGTGTCAACTCAGGCGTGCATGCGCCGATGGCGTCGATGTGCGTGGTTACTTCCAGTGGTCGATCATGGACAACTTTGAGTGGGCCGAAGGTTACGCGCTCAGATTCGGACTTGTTTATCTGGATTACGAGACCCTCGAGCGTATTCCGAAAGACTCGTATCATTGGTATGCGTCGCTGATTGCATCCAATGGAGAGAATCTTCCGAAGTCCTTGCAGCCACTGCGTTAAGGCACTCTGAAGCTGAGTAAGTGAGATTTTCTTTCAGATTTTCCGCGATTCAGTCTTGGAGAATCTTTTCTTTCGTGTACATTGATGTAACTGTTACGTCACCGGGCTCATTGGCCCGTCCTGAGATATAGAGGAGAGAACCATGCGTATGAAGTGTTTGATCGTCAGTGCCCTGGCTTGCGTCTGCAGCTCGGTCCAAGCTCAAAATCTGCTCGACAACGGCAGCTTTGAAACACCCGGACCGGGATTCATTGAGTTTGCCAGTTGGATGAACTTTGGCAATATCTTCGCCGCGGATAGCGGTGAGGTTGTTGCCATTGATGGAGTTGTGTCAGCGAAGATGTTTGGTGCAAGCAATGGTGCTCAGAGCGACCAGGTGCTTACACAGAATGTGCCCGCGACCGAGGGTGAGCTATACACACTGACGACATACTGTCAGAATCTGTCTTCTGATGCCTTGGGTGATGAGAATATCATCCTCGCTCAAATGGTCTTCCGCGACGCCGGGGGCAGTGCCCTTGAGACAGTCGAAGTGGATGCGATCGATGTCGCAACCGATCCGCTCGATACATGGGTCATGAAGGAACTCAGTGCTGTCGCACCCGTCGGGACAACCAATGTAGATGTCTTCCTGCTGCACATCCAGCTTGGTACGGACGCTGGCTTCCCCACTCAGGGTGGTGGCGCATCATTCTGGGACAACATTTCCCTCACGGCCGGCGATGCTCCCTGCAGCAATCCTGCAGATCTGAACGGCGACGGGGAACTCAACTTCTTCGATGTCTCCGCATTCCTGACTGCTTACAACCAGGGCTGCTAAACCAAGTTCATGCAAGAACCTTACGGTTCTGTTCCTCAGCACACGCCACCCCAGGCGTGTGCTCTTTTTTTGAACCATGACGCTGTTCGATAAGGCATTCCATGATCTGGATCGCGTTCAGTGCGGCCCCTTTTCTGATCTGGTCACAACAGATCCAGAGTGTGACTCGTCGGGATTGGGAATCCGGATCAATACGGATGCGCCCGACGATCACATCGTCTCCGCCGGCGGCATCATGAGGTGTGAGTGGATCTCCAGGTTCAAGGACCCTGATCGAATGAGTACGAAGTGCTTCGCCGATCGAGGTCAGGCATGCCGGGTGCTCAAGATCCACAGTGACCGACTGTGCGTGAGCTCGCTCAACAGGCACGCGAACACAGGTGGGAAGGATCGAGAGATCGGGAAGCCCCCATATCTTTCGGGTTTCACTGATCATTTTCAGCTCTTCGCCATTGAAGCCTGTCTCGGGATCGATCGCTGATTCGTGTTCAAAGACATTGAATGCGCAGGATACAGGAAATACTGAACTCTTCGCGGGTTGCTCGTTTAAGTACGCCCGCGTGAGCCTGTGTAGTTCTTCTATCCCTGTCCGGCCAGCACCGGAGACAGCCTGATAGGTCGTCGTGGATACGCGTTGGATGCCATAGGTTCGGCGAATGGGTTCGAGCGCTCTGAGCATCATGATCGTGGAGCAGTTTGGGTTTGCGACGAGTCGTGTGTGGGGGGTGAGAAGATCTGCATTGATCTCAGGAATAACAAGAGGCACATCTGGGTCTGCGCGAAAAGCGGATGAGTTATCGATGATGGTCGTCGAATCCCCGTGGAGTGAGTTTGCGACCTCGCGTGCTGCTTGGGCATCGGCGCAACACAGTATGTAATCAAGTTCGTGGTTGGCGATCGAGTTCATCGGCTGGATCGTGAGTGAATCGGAACCGTACAGGACATGCGTGCCTTCGGAGCGTGCAGAGCCGAAACAAACGATCGAATCAGCAGCGAACTCTCGCTGGGAAAGGATGGATCGCGCCTCGGTTCCAACGGCTCCACGAGCACCCACGATTCCGATGCGTGGTGTATTACTGGGCATGACAGAGTTCCTTTGCAGCTTCGAGACACTTCTGGCGTGAAATTTCGAGCAGGTCCGCGAGTACAGACTCGCTCGTAGGCCAGCGCCCGGCACCCTTGCCTCGCACGCTCGTTGTCGAGCCATCCGGATGGTGCAGTATTGCGATGTTCCACTCGTTCTTTGTCTGTGCAAATCGTGATGATTGGTCCACCGGCTCGACAACAACTCGAGCGTTGTGTGAATCAATGAACGCGATATGGCGGGCCGGGTATGCTGATCTGGTATTCGATGCCCAGTTCACGATCGAGCTTCGATGTGTTGCGTCATCATGGATAGACCATCCTGCTTTGTGGGCGATTACAAAGAGCTTGTCGAGGGCGTCCCGACCATCAAGATCGCGCGATGGGTCGGCTTCGGCGAACCCATTCAGCTTGGCGCTATTGATTGCTCCATCGAGTGGATGACCTTTTTCGAGTTGATCAAGCACATAGTTGCCGGTGCCGTTGAGGATTCCTTCGACCGCGGTCACTGGGTCCGTTCGCAAAGCCTCAAGCACTGGGGTTGCACCGCCGACGCTTGCTGAAGCTCGTACCGATGTGTTATGGAGTTTCGCGAGACGCTCCAACTCATGTTGATCTTGTGCAAGGAGTGCTTTGTTTGCGCTCACAAGGTAGGAGCCGTTCTTGATCGCATTGAGCGATACATCCTTTGCAATATCAGTGCCGCCGATCAGCTCAATAACGACATCAGCTCCAGACGATGCGATCTGAATCGCATCGTCAACTACGATGAATGGGCGGTCCAGATCTTTGTCGGTGAGGTGCTTGCGTGCTGCGCCGATGATCCTGAAATGATCAGGCAGTTGACACAGCAGATCCGCGATACCCTCGCCGACCGCGCCGAGGCCGCAGAGTGCGACGGTCATAGGGGGCGGTATATCTGGGTTGCTGTCGCATTGGGTTGGGCCAGGTCCAATGGTGGTCGGGCGTGTCGCATTGAATCGCCCGAGTTCAAACTCAAGGCCAAATCTCTCCGCATATCGAACGGCCTTGTGCTGAATGATCGAGCCGTCGGTTTCTAGAGCGACTTCGTAAGAGGCATACGAATAACGCGGGGGAAGGATATCGCATGATGCCGGATCGGACGCGTAGAGCGCATCGACATCCTTGATCAGGCGGCACCTCATTGCTCCGGTCTCTCCCTTGATGAATACGGCTGTCAGGTCGGAACCGCCACGACCGAGAGTGACGGTTTCGCCAGCTTGATTGATCGCGACGAACCCGGGGATGACAACCAGACCGTTGGAAGCCAGTGCCTTCTCTAGCGTGTTTCTGTCGAGACTGATTGGTACCGCATCGAGTGGGTCACCTGTCGCGATGAGTGACAAGGATTCGGGCATGAGAACCTGCGCAGGGATTCCTGCTCGATCGAGGTGCACGCCGAGAAGTGCCGCTGACTCACGCTCGCCTTGCCCGATGAGGGTTGCCTTTGCCGTTGGAGAAGTCGTCGGGTGGAGTCTATTGCAGCGTGCAATCAGCTCTTCAGTTCTTCCGGCGAGTGCTGAGACAACGGCGATGACTTGCCATCCGTCACGCCTCCAGCGGTAGATCTCATGCACAGCTATGCGGAGTTTATCTTCATCGAGCAGCACCGACCCCCCAAACTTGAGGACGATGCGCTTTGTGTGCTGATCAGGCATGGACTGCTTCCTCTGTCTGGGGACACGGCGATTGAGAAGCCAGCGCAAGCGCAAGTTCAATGTCGCTGAGGAGCTCATGCGTCGGTTCCAGTCCCACTGACAGGCGGAGCAGGCCGTCTGTGATCCCCGCGCTCTCCCGCTGGGCGGTAGGGACATCGGCATGTGTCATGGATGCGGGGTGCGTGATGAGTGTCTCGACCGAACCGACATGCTCGACAAGTGTGCAAAGCCGCAACGACTCAACGAATGTGCAGGCGGCCTCGTATCCTCCCTCGATCTCGAAGGAGACCACCGCGCCATGTCCGTCCAGGTGCTGACGATTCGCGATCGCCGCGTCGTTTCCCTCTGCGAGTGAGGGATGGAATACGCGCGAAATGCCAGAGAGTTCTGAGAGTCGTTGAGCGATATGTTCGGCGCTCGCTGATTGTGCACGGATGCGTAGCGGGAGCGTCTTCACCCCGTTGGTCGTGAGCCAGCCGTTGAATGGAGACTGTATTGCGCCCGTACACTTGCGAATGAAGCGGACTCGTTCGAGGAGCTCCGTGTGCTTTGAAACGAGAGAGCCGCCGAGCGCAACGGAATGGCCGTCGATAAACTTTGTTGTTGAATACACGGAGATATCCGCGCCATGATCGAGAGGGCGTTGCAGTATGGGGGTAAGGAATGTGTTGTCTACCGCGAGTATCACCCCATGATCGCTTGCGATTCTCGCGCATGCTTGGATATCAGTGAGCGCGAGCGTTGGGTTCGCGGGGGTCTCGATGAAGAGCAGTTCGGTGTTGGGGCGGATTGAGCTCCGGATTTCCTCGAGGTTTGTTGAATCGACAAATGTAGTCGAAATGTCCAGGTCAGAGAGGAGTTGTTGAAGGAGTCGCGTTGTGCCACCGTACACGCCCCTCCCGCAAACGACATGATCTCCAGCTCGAAGAATGCTGAGGAACAGGGCGGTTTCTGCAGCGAGCCCCGTACCGAAGCAGACCGCCGGCGGGGCGTCCTCAAGTGCACCAAGCGTTTGTTCAAGTGTTGTCACGCTCGGGTTCGAGACGCGTGAATACTGGTGCTTTGGGTCCGATCCCACTCCAGTACGCTGAAATGTCGTGGACTGAGCGATTGGTGGAACGAGCGGCGAACCGTCTACGCTCGCGTTCCCTCGATTCAAGCAGATCGAGTCCGCAGAGAGCCGTGCGACTGAAACATTTTCTGTGAGTGATCCCATGCTGTGAACTCCTTCACAGCATCGAGAGCTTCCAGTGTTGGCATGGTGTGCAGCGGCCATCGCTGCGAGTTTTGGCAATCCCGAGTGATCGGGTGCCCACATCGTTCCCCATGCCGGGGCTGGTCTCGGCACCGTGGCTTGTGCAGCTCGGTTGCCGCCCGGGACCTTTTGAGACATCCCGGGACTCTTGATGCAAGTGCCCAGAGCTTACAACAGCGAGCGTGATTGTCAAGCCGAAACGGTCTCATTTTCTTGTGCGTGAGATTATTGGGAAGCAATAATGGAGTAAATGATTGCATCTGAAATGTTTGCGGAAGGATGCAATCAGATGTGATACAGGTTCTCTTTGAAATGATGCTGAGATCATTGAAGAGTTGAGTCGGGCTTGGGGTTCACTCCAATATTTGCCTTACGAAACAGGTCCAGGGGTGTGCCAGCTCTTGGGTCCAATGGTATATGAATAATATGGGTTTGATTAAGTCTGCGGGCTGCGGCCAGGCCGTGGGGAGTATTCAAGATATGTCCCCGTCGCGCGCCAGATAGTCTCGAGTTGATCGATGTGCTGCTCGGCTTCGCTCCCGAGCTCGTGGGCGATCTGTGCGACGATCAACTCACTCATGAGCACTGAACTGACTGAGCTGTCGAACGGGCCAACAGCTGGGATCCTGAGCTCGACCCAGTTCTTGGTCAGGGATGCGAGCGGCGAGAGTGGTCCATCTGTGACCGCGATGAGGGGAACTCCGAGCTCAGACATGGTCCGAGCGGAGGTGATGGAGTTGTGTCGATAACGAGCGAAGTCATACACGACGACGATGTCGGATTTGTTGGCACTGCTCAGGTCGCGTCCTGTTGAGTGCTCGCCAACAAGGTGTACCCCCGAACGCAGCATCGACAGGCCGCTCTGCAAGACCAGAGCGCCCGCTTTGGAAGTTTCCCCAGTCAGGATCCAGACCTGTCCTGCTTTTGCGATAGATTGGGAGATACGACGAAATCGATTCGTATCCGCGAACTCAAAGAGGGTATCCAGGGCGTTGAACACACCTGCACGCACCGGTGCCAAAGAACTCTCGCGATGTCGGATCCGATGGCTGGGATTGTTGAGTTGGTTCGATAACCCATCTCGGATCGTTCTTTGGAGCTCGCTGTACCCATCGAACCCGAGTTTGTTCGCGAATCGGACGATAGAGGGTTTACTCGTTTCCGCACGCTCCGCCAGGTCCGAAACCGTGCCAAACGCGAGCAGGGTCGGGTCGGCAAGCACGATCTCTGCGATTCGACGCTCTGTCGGCGTCAGTTTGTCGTTGACTTTCACGATGAATTCCTGGATCGGCATGTTGCCCTTCCCCTGAACCGTGTGTTACACTTGCTAGCTGCGAGTGTACACTCGGTTACAGAGTTCGCCAATCCCATTTGTCCTATTTGTGCAGGAGCAACCCGCATGTCTGACGCATACACCCCAACCGCGAAAGAGCAGGCTTTCCTTGAGAAGGTTGAGAGCCCCTCGTACCAGCGCGAGATCATCAACGGGATCGCACCGTTTCTCAATGGTAAAGCACCCGAAGAACTCCAAGGGTTCTACGGCGAGCAGGAGCTCGTCCAGCTCGGTGGGTTGAAGGGCAGCGAACGGGATGTGGAGAAACGCATGCCCGTTAAGGTCACTCGCCATTACGCGGATCTCGCCCGACAGAGCATGCCCATGCAGCGCTTGGTGAAAGCGAGCCCCGACGAGACTCAGGATCTTGCGGGGTCAGAGGATCCCGGGAATCAGATGGATTACTCACCCGTCGAGGGGTTGCTCCACAAGTATGAGATGGGGTTGATGTATGTGGTCTCGACTTGCTCGGCGCATTGCCGGTTCTGTTATCGCGAAGAACTGATCGCGCGAAAAGAGATCAAGAGAAAAGATGGTACCGTCGCGAAGAAGGGGCTCGCGAAGATCCCCGAGATCACCGCGTACATCCGCGAGTTCAACGCGAAGGTCGAGGAGAATGGCGGCACGCACCCAGAGTCCGGACGACAGAAACTCCGTGAAATCCTGCTTTCGGGTGGCGACCCTATGGTCCTCAATAACGCGAAGCTCGCGGCATGGCTCGCGGCACTGGCGGAATCGGGTATTGAATCGATCCGAATCGGTACCAAGGAGATGGCGTTCTATCCCAAGCGATTCGACGAGACTTTCCTTTCGATGCTCGATCAGTTCCATGATGCCTACCCTGAGGTCGGCGTTCATTTCATGGTTCATTTCGAGCACCCCGATGAGTTCCTCGCGAAGGACGAAGATGGGAACTACATCCGGAACAAGCACGGCGTATGCAAGTGGGTCGATGATACAGAAATGGCGATGATCGGCCTGCTCTCGCGGAGCTGGATCACTGTTGAAAACCAGACCCCGATCATTAAGGACATCAATGATGATCCCGATGCACTCCGTCTTATGCAGCGTGAGATGAAGCGTGTGGGCGCTGAGAACCATTACTTCTTCTGCGGTCGAGACATTGTCGCCTATCGTGCGTTCAACATCCCCATCGAAAAGGCGTGGGAGATCCACAATGAGTCGCAGAAGGAGCTCTCGGGCGTCGAGGCACATGCTCGCCTTTCAATCACGCACTACAAGGGTAAGACAGAAGTTGTCGCAGTCACCAATGAGCCCATCGCGGGGCTCCCCGGCAGTGAGAACGGAGTCGTGATCTTCAAGCTACTACGCAACGCGGGTACTGCGCCCGACCGGTTCAAAGTCTGTATTGTCGGGCGCAATCCGGAAGCGGTCTGGTTTGATGATTACGAGGATCGTGTTCTCTTTGATGAGGCGGGGCTCTTTGACTACGCCCGTGTGAAGGATGCGAAGACTCTCGCAGCAAACTGAGTAACGACATGATAAACAAACAAGTGTCTTCACCGGCCGAGGCGCTCGCGGATGTCTTCGACGGCGCCGTCGTTATGGTCAGCGGGTTTGGCGAGGCCGGGAGTCCCATCGAACTCATCCATGCGCTCATCGATCAAGGGGCGAAGGACCTGACCGTTGTCAGCAATAACTGCGGCAGCGGGGAGGTTGGGCTTGCGGCTTTACTCAAAGCAGGCCGGGTCCGCAAAGTCGTTTGCTCGTTCCCACGAACGGCGAACTCGACCGTTTTTCCTGATCTGTACCACTCGGGAAAGATTGAACTCGAGCTCGTTCCTCAGGGGACACTCGCGGAGCGCATCCGTGCTGGCGGCGCAGGGATCCCCGCGTTCTTTACTCCCGCTGCCGTAGGAACCCCGCTCGCGGAGGGGAAGGAGTCCCGGGAGTTTGATGGCAAGACCTATCTCATGGAGCGTGGGCTCAAGGCCGACTTTGCACTCATCAAAGGGAAAACCGCGGATACGCACGGGAATGTGATCTTCAACAAGACCGCACGCAACTTCGGCCCCATCATGGCCATGGGCTCGAACACCGCAATCGTCCAAGTTGAAGATGTGGTCGAGCCCGGACAGATCGACCCGGAGATCGTTGTGTCGCCAGGTATTTTCGTGGATCGTGTGGTTCAAGTCGCGCAGCCGGCACACGAATCAGAACTCGTCGCAGCAGGAGTGTCGTACCCATGACACAGCAAGTCGAACAGGTCGGACGCACACGCGAAGAGATGGCCCAGCGCCTCGCCCAGGACATTCCCAATGGATCCTATGTCAATCTCGGTATTGGCATACCTGAACTCGTAGCTCGGTTTGTGCCCGAGGGACGCACCCTGATCTACCACACAGAGAACGGGCTGCTCGGAATGGGACCATCCCCAGAGGAAGGGGAGGGCGATCCGGAACTGATCAACGCGGGCAAGCGTCGTGTGACGGCCAATCCCGGAGCGGCGTTCTTCCATCACGCGGATAGCTTCTCGATGATTCGGGGCGGGCATATCGATCTGTGCGTGCTCGGGGCGATGCAGGTCTCTCAGAACGGGGATCTGGCGAACTGGTCTACCGGTGCACCCGACGCGATTCCCGCGGTGGGCGGTGCTATGGATCTGTGCGCCGGCGTCAAGTCCGTTTATGTCATCACCCAACATACGACCAAGCACGGCGAACCAAAGCTCGTCGAGAAGTGCACCTATCCGCTGACTGGTGTCGGCGTTATTACGCGTGTGTATACCGATCTCGCCGTCATCGATGTGACCCCCGAAGGTTTCAAGCTTATCGAGCTGAGCCCGGGGGTGGACTTTGACTATGTGCAGCAGCGCACCGGTGCGCAGCTCATCCTCAGCGACGCATAACGGAACGAATCAGATGAGCACGGATACCAATCCATCGCGCAGTGCCGAACTCTACGAGCGTGCACTTAAGGTCCTCCCCGGAGGCGTGAGCCGTAACACGGTCCTCCGTGATCCCTGTCCGGCATATGCGAGCCACGGCGAGGGTTGCCGACTCGTCGATATCGACGGCGTCTCGCGGATTGACTTCGCGAACAATATGTGTGCATTGATCCACGGCCATGCCGACCCCGACATCGTGGACGCGGTCACCGAGCAACTCAAGCGAGGGAGCGCGTTCACCATGGCCACCGAGGTCGAGGTGCAATACGCCGAGCACCTGTGTTCGCGAAATCCCGGGTTTGAGCGGATCCGGTTTGTGAACTCAGGCACCGAAGCGATCATGGTTTGCCTCAAGGCTTCGCGTGCGTTCACAGGACGCGCAAAGATCGCAAAGGCTGAGGGTTCGTATCACGGCGGTTACGACTATGCCGAAGTCAGCCAAGCACCAAGCCCGGATACCTGGGGTGACATTGATCGTCCGAAGAGTGTCCCTCTCGCATATGGGACACCTCAGTCTGCGCTCGACGATGTGCTCATCCTGCCATATAACGATATCGATCGGTCGATCGCAATCCTCGATGCTCACAAGGATGAACTCGCGTGCGTCTTGCTTGATCTCATGCCGCACCGGGTTGGGTTGAATCCTGCGAACCCAGAGTTTGTTCACGCGATCCGCGAATGGGCGACGAAGAATAGATCATTGCTCGTGCTCGACGAGGTGATTACTTTCCGAAGCACCTACTCGGGGTTGCAATCGAAATACGGTATCACTTCTGATCTTACCGCGATGGGCAAAATGATCGGCGGCGGTTTCCCTATCGGAGCGGTCGCTGGACGCACAGATGTGATGGAGGTTCTCAACCCCCGCGCTAAGAGAGTACTCTTCCCGCACTCTGGTACATTCTCCGCGAATCCGATTACCCTCACTGCTGGGCTTGTCGCGATGGAGAAGTTCAATGCATCCGAAGTGGACCGGCTCAATGGGCTCGCGAGACGAGCGATGGATGGAATCACAGAGGCAATCCAAGACACCGGGACCTGCGCGTGCGTCACCGGTGACGGTTCGATGTTCCGTCTGCATATGAAGTCGAGCCCACCACACAACTTCCGTGAGGCCTATATGACCCCGGAAGAGAACGCGAAAATCAAGTTCATGCTTGATTACCTGTTCGATGCGGGATTCGTGATGATCAATACCTGCACCGCGACGATGTCAACGCCGATGACTGAGATCGAGATCGATGCCTTGGTGGGTGCGATGAGGGACGGGTTCGTGAAACTCAACGCGATGAAGTGATCACGCTCGCTCGAATACCGTCGCGAGCCCTTGACCAACACCGACGCACAATGAGGCGATGCCTCGTCGCGCATCCGTTCGGATCATTTCATGGATGAGCGTGGTTGCAATGCGTGCGCCCGAACAGCCCAGCGGGTGCCCAATCGCGATTGCGCCCCCGTTGACATTGAGTTTTTCGTCGGGGATGCGGAGTTCACGCGCACACGCGAGCGACTGGGCTGCGAATGCTTCGTTGAGTTCGATCAGATCGATATTGTCTAGGGTCAGGTCCGCACGATTCAGCGCCTTCCGGATCGCGGGGACGGGGCCCACGCCCATCACGGACGGGTCAACGCCTGCGGCGGCGCTGTGGCCTACATACGCAACTGGCGTGAGCCCAAGCGATTTCGCCTTTTCTGCTTCCATTATGAGAAGTGCCGCCGCGCCGTCATTCACTCCTGAAGAGTTGCCTGCGGTGACAGTCCCCTTGTCGTCCTTCGCAAAGACAGGCTTAAGCGTTGCGAGTTTTTCGATCGTTATGTCAGGGCGGGGGTGTTCGTCAGTCGTGAAACGGATCGGGTCGCTTTTTCGCTGCGGGATTTCAACCGGTATCAGTTCATTGTCGAATCGACCTTCATTGTGTGCATGCGACCATTTCTGCTGACTCCAATGCGCAAACGCGTCCTGGTCTTCGCGAGAGATCTTGTGCTCTCTCGCAACATTCTCCGCCGTTTCTCCCATCGCGTATGGGTGATGCAACTCAGAGAGTTTGGGATTGATGAACCTCCACCCGATGGATGTGTCATAGATCTGTTGTTTGCGATCGAACGCAGACTCGGCCTTGCCCATGACGAGCGGTGCCCGGCTCATTGATTCGACGCCGCCGGCGATGAATACATCGCCATGATCAGCCTCGATCATGCGTGCCGCGATGTTGATCGCCTCGAGGCCTGAGGCGCACAACCGATTCACGGTTGACCCGGGCACACTCGAGGGTAATCCTGCGAGCAGTGCCGACATCCTCGCTACATTCCTATTGTCCTCGCCTGCCTGGTTCGTAGCGCCTAAGTAGACATCGTCAATCAGTTCCGGATCGACCCCAGATCGCTCCACAATCGATCGGATAACAAGGGCGGCCAGGTCGTCCGGACGGATTGAACTCAGTGACCCGCCATAGCGTCCGATGGGGGTACGCAGGGCACAGATGACAGCGGCTTTTCGTTGCATAGCCCTGATTGTAGGTGCGTGTGGTTTCACTGTCCCTTGTCGTCGGGTGGATTCAGACCGGCCGGTGACGCTTGATGATCATGCCATGCTCGCGGCTGGTTTTCGCTCGACATACAGCCGCTGATGGTTGCTCTTCATAGGGGAAAGACGCCCTGTAGCGATACAGAAGAACCACTGCGTCCACGCACGATGACCGTCGCCGGGGGGCCACGAATAGTCCGAACGCCCTGCTTTGTCATCCCAGCCGGTGTCGCTGATCGAGAGGACTGCATGCCTGCGTTCGGGCGGCTTCATCGTAGACTCGCCAGCGTGCAGTTGTCGGAAGTACGATGGCCAATCGTGCTCGAGTGTGTGGGTTGCTCCAATACTTGGATCGTACTGCGGGTGCACCATAATCATGTGCTGATAAGCGCAGAGACTGTCCAACTCATCGAACTCCGGGTACTGAGCTTGCAGACCCGCGGCCAGCGACGAGAAGAACCGGTCACGCTGCATGCTCACCATCGCGAACAACCAGCGGTGGGGCTCCACAAGCCAGTGACCATCGTCGCGTCCGGGCATCGGCAGCAGCGCCAGCGAAGTCTCGTCCTCGATGAACCGCTGATAGCACGAGGTCAGCGAAGCCCGCAGCGCTTTGCACTGGGGATCGTGCTCAAACAGCTCATCGAGCAGCCAGTCATAGAACGCCATGTATTCGATATCTCGCGTGGTTTGGAGGTAGCGGGCGATCGACTGGGTCACGCCCGGGTTGTGCAGCCCGCGAATGATCGCCGCGTCGACGCTCATCTTCACCCAGTCATCGCGATCAAACGAACTGGTCTCGACGATGATCTCGCCGCGGGCGTAGGTCATGGGGTCGATCGGTGTGTTCTCCTGCACCCCGTTCCCGTCGTAGATGTAGCGGTCGATCGTTTTCAGCTCCCATTTGTTTCGATATTCTGGTTGGGCTGCGGGTGCGTTGGGCAGCAGGTGGTAGTTCGTGATGACAAACCCGTCGTGGATGCCCCAGCGCATCAGGTCGGTGAAGGTCCGCCGCCAGAGCTCGGGCGTGTCGAGGGGAAGTCCGAGGATGAGCTGCACGCTGATCGGGATCCCGTCGCCCTGCAACGCTCGCACGACCTTGATCTGTTTGTCCACCGAGATGTTCTTTCGATCGGTCGCCTCAAGCACCCGCTCGTCGCTGTGCTGGATCGACAGTGTGTGGGCTGTGTCGAGCCCGGCACGGACGACCTTCCGGGTGATCTCGACCGTCCGATCGGGCACATTCTTGGCATTGCTATAGACAAAGTACTGCGGGTAACCATACTTCTGCTTGGCTTCAGCGATCCGGTCGGTCAGCTCGACATCGGTCTTGAACATCCCGAAGTTACTATCGACTGAGAAGAGCGAGACGACCTTGTTCTGGCCGAACCACTCGATCTCCTGAACGAGCCGATCCATGTCGAACCGACGCACCTTCGACATGGTGTTCGAACCCCAGTCGCAGTACGAGCACTTGAACGGGCATCCCCGGCTCGTTTCCCACGCGACACACACACCGCCCTTGTGCTCAGCAAAGAACCGCTCGTAGTAGTCCCGCTGGGCGAGGTACGCGCTGGTGTCGTACCGGTCGGGAACCCCGGTCGGGCCGGTGAGTTCACCGTTCATGCCGGGCAGGCACAGCCCGCCGATGTCCCGCAGCACGCTCGGGTTGGCCCGGAGCGTTTGCAGATCAGGGTGGGCGAGTACGCGTTGGAGGATCTGGGTGAAGGGCACCTCGCCGTCCTTGACGACCACCGCATCGATCGCAGGGTGCTTGTCGAAGAACGCCGGGTCGCGGTACTCGGGGTGTGGCCCGCCCGCGACGATCAGGCAGCCGGGGTGCATCTCCCGCAGCAGCTCTGCAATCCGCAGTTGCAATCGCCAGTTCCAGGTGTAACAGCTAAGCCCGACTACATCGAGCGGCTGATCGCGGTACGGCTCAACCAGTTCGACCGGGTCGCTCATCTCATAGATTGGTTCGTGCCATCGTACCATCTCTGTGTGGGCTGAATGCTGCTCCCAGTAAGTCTTGAGCACACCCCACATCACGGGGAGGTACGGCAAGCCGTAGGTCATAAGCTGCGGCTCACAGATCAGCACCTCGATCGGCGACGACCGCTTAGGCTTGAGCACCCCATCGAGCCCGAGTTGGTGCAGCGGGGGAGGTGACTGGGTTGGTGGTTCAGCATCACGCATCATCGGGCATCAAGAACCTTCCGTGCCGCCTGGGCCAGGCGCACACCCTTGCTGTCTGATTCCCAAGGCCCGGTGAGCATCTCCAGCAGCACGGGCAGGGCGTCGTGGGGCGTATCGGGTATCCGGATCGCCCCGATGTTGCGATCGTGCGGGTGTTCGCCCATCAGTTGCAGCTTTTCGAAGGGCCACCCCCTGAACAGACGCCCGGCACCAGAGTGCCGCCCGTCATCATCGTGCTCGCCGTTGTCGATGTGCTCCAGCTCGATGTCGTGCAGCAGCACCCACGCGTTGGGCTTGAGAGCATAGAGCAGGGAGATGAGATCGACCACAGGTGCGGGGTTGGCGTGCTCGCCATCGATCATGAGCAGGTCGACCTCCCCGTGCCTGAAGACCGACGCCGCATCGGCTGCATCGGTATAAGAATAGGTACGGGCCCGATCGATCAGGTCCGGAGCCATCTCCCCGATCGCCGCCGCCAGCGGGCGCGACGGATCGAAGTAGCAGCGGGTGGCGATGTCAAAGCTCAGCAGCACTGCATCGTCCTCACAGAACCGATCGATTGCGTGGAGCATCATGGCGCTCGAGACACCCGAGGCCGTTCCGATCTCAACGGTGCGCTCCGGGCGGACTGCTTCGATGAAATCCCAGACGAACGCGCACTCGTGCACACGGATATAGTCGCGGCACCATGCGGGGGGCTTGAAGAACGCCTGCATCTCGGGAAACCACGGCCGCGTCGGGCAAAGCCCAAGGGCCACACGGTGGGGCTGCTCGGGTTCGATCTTCGGGAAAATCAGCGAGCGGTCATGGATCCCGTCACGCTGCGACTTGGGCACGGCTTCGACGACATACCGCCAGCGTGTCTGCATCAGCTTGGCCGCGTCCTCGTGTGTGTACACCCGCGCGATGCTGATGTTGTCCTGTCCACTGTACCGAAACGCCAGTTTCGACCGCATCACGCCCTCATACGAATCGGACGAGGGGATGATGAGGACCCGCTCGTCGGCACTGGGCACGAACGCATCGGTCGGGCAGACCGGGATGCCGAGCAACGCATCAACGCTTGGTTCATCATCAAGGATCAGATCGATGCGGGGCGCGATGTCGCTGGCGCGGTGTTGAAGCAGCCAATGGGTGTGCTGCCCAGCGCCGTAGAGAACCACGCGGTCGGCCTGCCCCGCAGCGAGGCGTTCGTCAACGCCGTCCCAGATCGTCATGCGGGTTGATTCGGGGCAGTAACTCACCCGTTGCCCGGGTCGGGGACGGTCGACCCGAGAGCCCCGCACGATCGATTCGGCGATGAGTGCTCTGAGTTCGTGCGTTTCCGCGTCATTGGCGGTGAGCGATTCGACGATCGTGTCGAGCAGGTCGTGCCAGCACGGCGAGAAGTAGGTGTGTTCGCAGTGTGCCGATCGGCTCCATGCCTCGTACGCTCGCCCGTGCCGGACCGCGTCGTCGAACCGATCCTGCATGATGGCCAGCTGGAAGGCGTGCCCGTGGAAGACCTGGGCCGCGTCGTGGCCGATGATCTCGGTCCAGTACGCGATGATGGAATCCCATGCCTGCTCAATGGTCGATGCGTTGACCGACTCATCCCACAGCATCGGAAGCAGGGGTTCAATTGAAGATTCGCATCTGAAAGAGCAGGTCGGTGTCGGGTGCAGGGCATCAAGCGGCGAAAGTACTTCACGCAGCTGCCACATGTGGAGCGGGATCCATGGCGTTTGCAGGTCAAAAAAATCTTGCTGTACCAAAGTCGAGCCCACCCGCAGGTGCGATCCAAACGCCCGGAGCACACTCAGGTGCACACCCCAGGTCTTGGCTATGTCGCAGAACAACAGCTCGATGGGTTCTTGCTCAGGGTATAACTCCAACAACTGATCATCGCATGCGGCATCAGGTACCCATCCCTCGCGCACGACGACCTTGTCGCTCCAACGAGAGATGAACCGATCGAACTTTGCCCGGAACCGCTCCCCGGGCTTGAGTCCGTACTGGTTGAGCCAGTTGGCGACATGTTCGTCGTTATTCAACGGAATCTCGAATGCGTCGTAGCTGATGATGGGCTGGAATGTGCGGTCAGACGATTCAAGCCCTTTGAGCAGGGCAACGCTCGAGCCGCCAAGGAAACTGCCGAGTTCGATGACACGGCCAGCACCGGTGCAGTTCCTAGAGAGCTCGGTCAAGTAGTCCAGTTCACGATTCACAAGCATGGTCGGGATCGATTGCCAGGAATCTGTGTGAAGGGTGTTGGCAGCGGTTGATGAATACCGATCAGATACGGGCATTGATTTGCTCCTGATTCCTCTCGTTCCGCCCGTATATCTTAATTGTTGCGATACCGTGCTCACGGAGTATACTCGCTCGCTCCCAGAGCAAGTCTTCGATAGAGTTCGCGCTGAGAATGACAGCATCGAGGTTCATCTGGCTTGCCTGGTGGGGTGAGACGATCGGGAAACCCCAGAGCGATTCGCCAACACGACGAACATCGTCGTCGATAATGCAACAGATTTCTATAGGCGCTTGCATGAAGGCGTCGCCTACCGCGCGTGTGTGCGTGCCTGCTCCATAGATTCCAACTCGATGCTGGCCGTCGACAGCACAGCGTGCGAGTGTTTTCTTCATTGCTTCACTCCAATCTTCTCCAAGATTGGCAAGCCGAAGATCGGGGTCCCATATGTCGATGAGGTGAATGAGTAGGTCGTATGCTTCTTCCGCGATACCGGGCGAACTAGGATCGAAACCCCAGCGTCTTCTGACTATGTCTGGTTGATCACACACAACACGATCTGCGAGTAAACAAGCAAGCCGTGCAGCAGATTGGCGTTGAGGGGATCCTGACTCAAGATCATCAACAACCCATTCGATCTGAACAGGTGTACCCGGAGATGTCCAGATGCTGCGAAACCAGATAAGCGGCAGCAGACAAGCCGCAGGTTCGCCTGTAAGCAGGACAGAGTTCATCCGGTTCGCATTCAGAGTTTCGTTGAGATCTTCAATCGCGCCGGCTGCAGGGAGTGGCATTGTTCCCAGCAGAGTCGTCCACGGGCTCTGATCACTCAAATGAATCACACCCGAAATAGGCGCATCATCGGTTTCGCATCTGTATTGCAGCGTGCTCATTGATCTGCTCCAATGCCAGTAGGTGTGAGCTGGTGTTCCAGGTTTTTCCAGAATCGCATGATCCTTTGCGGCTCGAAACTGCTTGTTGTTCTACACAGTGACCGAACTTGATTGACGATCGTGTCATTTGAGTTGGTTTTCAAGGCGTTGTTCCACATCGCGCCGGCGATTGATGCCCGCTGATCTGGATGAAGTTGACACGCCAGCTCGATTGAGTTTGCAAGCGAATCAGTTGTGAGTCGATGTCGAGCAATGACATTGGTAGATTGCAGGCTCTGTTCATCGTGGATGATGCTCGCGATCTGGTGTTGCGAAGCCAGCGTGGGAATAACCGGGAGCCCGGCCTTCAGTGTGACAAGAAAACATTCTTGCCGACGCGGTGCGTCTGGTGCGTGCTCTCGAATCATCCATGTGCCGTCTGATTCAAGCATCGCCAGCGACCAACCCGCAGAGCGTGCACCGCTTGCTCGATATGACTCGACTGCGGTCGCGCGATCAACCGGGGTATCTGCCCCGAACATCATGATAGTGGGGTTCGGGAAAATCGGCGGAGACCAGAGGTCTTGAGCGATAGGTATAGATTTGAGCAGCACGGGATCATTGGTCTGAGGTGTACCCTCGACTTGTATTTCGGTGGTGGGGAGGGAGGTGCCATGAATCGAGCGGAGTAGAACTGCGCACTGGGGGGAATCGATACACAACACAGGCATGTATCCATTGGTCAATAGCAGCTCATGAACGCGTCTCGCGGCATATGCGGCGAAGCCGATTGCGTGAGTACCTTTGCGAACGGACAAACGATGCACGCGCATCAGCCCTGATTCTTGATGTCCTGGGCAGGGTGATTGTGAACGAGAGCAGATGACTTCACACGCGATTCCAGAACGGCAGAGCACTTGGGCGAGCGCGTGCGTGTAGTGGCCGGCACTACCGCCGGTCTCACTAAACCGAGGGGTAATCAGCACAACATTCAGCATGTCGAGACCTCGGCTCGGTCGACCCAGCGCCTCACACCCTCAGATACTTCGGGTAAGCCGATGTCGGGATCCAGCCCCGAGCAAATCGACTCCAGATGAGACCAGGATGCGAGCATCGCCTGACGATCACGCGGTACTGGGCGATCAATCGAGTTCTGAATTGTGTTTAGGTAGTGTTCGATGCGTTGCGCAGCGACCCGCTCGGGATCACAGAGTTGCTGTATGCGATCTCGAGCGATTCGCCCTCGCTCGACCAGACGATCTCTTGATTCGTCCAGCATTTCCCGAAGGACACGGGCAAGATCGTCTGGGTTGCCGGCAGTGAACGAGCAGCCCGCATCGGTCTGGCCGACCATCTCATTCATGCCGCCTTGATCACTCACGAGCACAGCTCGTGCATTCGACATCGATTCAATACATGTGTTGGGAAAGTTCTCCCAAAGCGAAGGGATAATGCAAATCAGCGAGCGTGCAAACTCATCACGCATCGCACCATGATTGAGACGCCCAAGAAAATGAACTCTGCTAGAGGCATGTGGCTCGATAAGTGTCTGTAAATATGCACGCATCGAACCGCCCCCCGGAGCACCTGATGTGTCAGCACCGGCGATTCTCAGTTGTACTGTTGGGTGCTCGCGTGCGACGCGGTTGAATGCAAGAACGAGCGACTCGACTCCCTTGCGTGGCTCTATGCGGCCCGCATAGAACACTGTCGGCGGGGTTGTATCAGGCGCTGGTGCTGGTGGGGGAGGCAGCGGACCGGTCGCGTATGGTATGACCCGCGGCATTTGTGCCAGTTGATAGTGGTCGTGTGCCCACGAAGCGATGAACTGGGAAGGCGCGAGGATTTCGTCGGCCAGTCGCATCGCCATGCGTTCGGTCTCGAAGTACACCTTCAGAGATGTGTTCAGATCGGGCGATGACAGCGAACGCAGCACAAAGAGCTGCTCGCTCGGCGTATGCAGTTGAACAATCGTAGGGAGATGATGGCGTTGGAATAACAAAGGCATTAATGCAGCGCCTTCGCATTCAGCATACTCGGCAACATCGATTTGACCAGATCGGTGAAGGGCGCTGACAATCCGGCCTGCGCTGATTGAGAATCGCAATGCAGCGTTTGTCCAGCCTCCCTTACCGAGTCCCATGGGCACGCGATGAACTGTTACGAGTCCGTCAACCTCGACGCGTGGGCGAAGCCGGTCATACGCCTGGGTAACGACATGTACCCGCACGCCAGCTTGGGCGAGAGCGGGGACGATGTAACGAACATAGGTCCCGATCCCGCCACCGAAGAATGGGGGGTATTCCCGACTGACGATCGCAACACGCGGAAGACGGGGACTCATATCGCAGCCCCTGTGAGTACCGGTCCGGAGTGCAGTGAGAGCTGATCGCACATCATCGAGATCAGCGACTCAGCAAATCGATTCATTGATATTGAGTTGGTGATCCGTGAGCGTGTGCCAACGGCTCTAGCTTCCCGCCAGTTTTGGTCATTGATCGCACGGAGAACGGCTGATTCGAGCTCTTGGCGGGTCGAAAAGGTCAGGGCGAGGGCATCATCCAGCAGATGCAGCGGTCGATGCTCGTCTCCATCATAATTGATAAGCCATGGTTGGAGTCTGTCTACAACTTCGGGCTGCGCATACACGATATCGCCCAGTTGTTCGTGGTCCCAGCCGATCGTGGGGGATGGGATGTGCATTCTTTGTTCGATAATCGATCGCAGTTCAGGGTGATGCCGCAGCGAATAGCCGGGCTGACGATTCGTGAGCAAGCAGGCATCGGGTTCTGGCGATTGCGACCGGAACGCGTGCATCCTGTATGTATTATCTCGATAGAACTCGTCCCAACTCCGACGGGCAAGCATCAGCCCGCCGGAAAGAAAACACTCGCCAACACGCTGGTGACCACAGCCCAGAGGCGAGGCGTGAAGTTGCACTCCACTGCACTGATATGCTGCGCGTAATGCTTCGCCATGAGGAAGCTCGCCCTTGGCAAATTGTGAAAGAGTGGGGTGTTTCTCCCAGCCTTTTCCATATATGCGTAGCTCGAGGCGGTTTGCCTCAGCAATCTCTGCTGCCCATTCGAGTGTTTGATGACGAATCAAGCGTTCAAGCATCGGGTGCGTGTATTGATTCCAGAGTTGATGCTGTATCCGTGAGCCATCGAGTTCTTCGATACCGACGGCCATGTCATGATTGAACGACTTCAGGTCTGCAGCCACCAGCGAAGAGTCCCAGCGGCGAACAATGTCTTCGAGTCGATTGCGCATCGCGTGTAAATGATCATGCATGCCGACGGGGAACTGGACAATAAAATCTTCGTGATACGCTTGAGCGGGCTGCGATTGATGACTGATATACGCGATATCGCAGGTGTAACGGTCTTGAAGCTCTTCAGGAACTGGTTCAGGATGAAACTTCTGTGTTGAAACTGGTACGGGAAACTCCAACTGGTTTCGTTCTCCATACGCCTGAACCGCTTCGGCATTGCGATAGAGATGACCGGCAATGAAATCTGTTGATTCTGGCTCAGTCGGCAGGGGGCGGAACAAGTGCGGCATCGCATCTTGAATCCAGCACACACTAACACAGCCTGTTGGAAAGAGTTCTGGACGGGTCGCGCGGGGGTAGTTCGTGGTGATGACGATATCGGGATCGAGATCGAGGTGCGTCTTGATCGATAGCTGTGGTGACATCATCGTGTGTGTGTCGGGCTCTTCGAGAACTGTCACTCGATGCCCTAACAACTCAAGCGATTCACTCAGGTCTTTGCAGGCGTGCTGCATGTATGAAGAATACCGGGTTGTGACGATGAGAATGTTCGCCGATGCTCCCTCACGGAATGTCTGGAATCGTTTCTTCCAGTAGAACGCATCACGCGAAGCGGCTCGTTCTGCAATCTTCTGATTCCAGTCCGCGATGCGTCGCCCTTGCTCGTTCCAGAGGGCGGCAATCTCTTTACTTATCCAATCATTCAAATGCGGGTCATGCGTGCCGCAGGACTCAATCCGGGTGGGGAGTATGATTTTGTTCATGCGCGATGACAATGACGAAATCAACTCCCGGCCCGCGTTGGGACCAAAGAATCCGTGAAACTGCGTGCTCGATCCTAAACCGAGTGCAATAGCCGAATCGCGGGCTCTGCTGATATCTGTTTCCACGAGATAGATCGGTGGGGTGTATCCAAACTCCATCGTCGAGAGCGATGCGATCCGCGCGTTCAGCATCTCATGGTCGTCGATCCCGACAACAATGATGCCTTGGAGTTGCTCGTCCGAGATGGTCTGTGAAGCGGCCGTCATGTCAGCAGATATCGTCCTGATTCCGGGCGTTTAATCAACTTTACGACAGTATACTGGATGCGATGGATCTGAGTGTGCTCATCCCAACCTATCGACGCCCCGAGGCTCTTCGCACATGCCTCATGCAACTCGCGGCACAGCATTCAGATTTCGATTTCGAGATTGTGCTGGGCATTGATGGGGATTTGGATGCCACCCCAGAACCAGAGATCCCGGTGAACCTGCAAGAACATGTCCGAATCATCCGTCCTGGGCGTGTAGGTCTGCTCAAGCTCCGCAGGTTAATGCATGCCGATGCGAAGGGCCAGTATGTGCTCTGGATGAACGACGACGCGTACCCCCATGCTGGACTTCTCGACGCTCATTTCCGATCGCATGAGGAGGGCATCGGACCACGGGTCGTCGCTGGGAGAGCAATCTGGAAACCGATCGAGCAACCCAATATGTTCGATCGAATCGTGCAGCAGAGCGATATGGTGTTTTTCACCCAGCCGGAACGCCGCTCAGCGGTTGACTACCGCAACTGCTTTGGGCTCAATATGTCCTTCCCGAGAGCGCTCGCGATGAAAATCGGAGGCGTTGCGGATGTCGATGAACACTACGGGTACGAGGATATCGAACTCGCATGGCGTATGGTCCGAGCCGGGGCCTCGTGTACCTACGAACCTGAAGCAGTTGTGACCCACGATCACAGATATACCCCGACAGATGTTCACAGACGCGAGTATCTCCTCGGGCGAGCGGCTTACGCCTTCGCCCATGCGAATCCCGACTTTGCGATGGAGTTGTTCAAGTCTGATCTGCGAGAATGCAAAACGCTTGATCAGTTTTCGGCCTCCATCAGCCTTGCCTGGCGGGACTCGGTTCGAGTTGAGCGAACATTTCTGGAGCTGACTCAATGCCCTGTGGATGCAGTCTCGGATGGCATGCTCCCAATCTTTACCGAGCATTGGGTCCTGCTTAAACGATTGCTTTGGCGGTGGGGCGTGCTCGATGCCTCGAGGGGTATCGTTTCTCGCTGGTCGATCCTCTCGCAAACATCGCCTGATCAAGTGCTCAACCCACCATTGATTCCTGTATAGTGGGCGCATGAACGATCATCACACGCCAGGCATCACCCGTCGCGAATCAATCAAAGCAATAGGCGCATTCGGCGCCGTCGCGGCGCTCTCCTCGCCACTCCTTGCCACCATGAACGCAGACACCCCCCTCTTCCGGATCTCCATCGCACAATGGTCACTGCACAAACTCCTCTTCGCAGGAGAGATAGACAATCTGGATTTCGCACAGGAAGCCAGGTCGATGGGATTCGATGCGATCGAGTATGTCAACGCGTTCTTCAAAGATAAGGCCGAGGATTCCTCGTATCTCCGGGAGATGAACGCGCGTGCTGCCGATCAGGGCGTGACCCAGCTCCTGATCATGTGTGATGGCGAGGGCAACCTTGGAGATGCAGATGACACGAAACGAAAGCAGGCGATCGAGAACCACCACAAATGGGTGCACGCTGCCAAGACGCTTGGGTGTCACTCGATTCGGGTGAATGCCGCGAGTTCCGGGTCATACGAGGAGCAGCAGAAACTCGCCGCCGACGGGTTGCGTCGATTGGCTGAGTTCGCTGAGCCATACGGAATCAATGTCATCGTGGAGAACCATGGCGGTTTTTCATCGAACGGGGCATGGTTGTCGGGAGTCATGAAGAAGGTTGACCATCCCATGTGCGGCACGCTGCCTGATTTTGGGAACTTCTGTATGGACTGGTCCCGCTCGTCGGAGCCAGACGCGTGGTACGACCGGTACAAGGGGACAGAGGAGCTGATGCCCTTCGCCAAGGCGGTGAGTGCCAAGTCGCACGAGTTCGATGGCGACGGCAATGAGACGGGCACCGACTACCGACGCATGATGAAGGTTGTGCTCGATAGCGGTTACCGTGGATGGGTGGGTGTCGAGTACGAGGGTAGCAAGCACTCGCCTCGTGATGGCGCGAGGTTGACAAAGCAGCTTCTGGAAAACATCCGGGATGAAATGTCGGCTTGATTAGTCCTCGACGGGGCGCTTTCCGCAAGGGAGGAAACAGTCGATGATGATCATCAATCCAAGCAGCGAAGTTCCGGCTGAATAGATCCCACCACCGATGACAACCGCGTACGCGAAGGGGGCGAAATCGCGTGTGATCCACCACCCGGCCATGTCAACAAGCAAGCCCAGTCCGGCGACAAAGGTGATCATACCTGTGAGTCCCATCCAGAATCGTGTGCAGATCGCAAGCCAAGCGATAACGATAAGGATGATCGCCATCGATGGTGCGTGGGCATGCTGGCTCATCGCCACAATATTTGTGCCTGCAGGCTGGATGTCTTTGGAATACGCGATGCTCTGGATGTCGTCCCAGTATTCGAGTGGGACGGAGGGCATCGCGTCATCGCCAGACGCGGAGCGTGTATGGCAGTCGAGGCAGTTGAATGCGATGATCTCAGATGGTGCGTTTTCCCCGAGATCGAGATTGTCGTAATCCTGCGAAAGTCGATCGCCTCGCAGCCATTCGAGGAGGGCGCTTCGTTCCGGGGCTGAGAGATTCTCAGGATGCCCGGATTCGAGCGATTGGATCAAAGGTGATGGTGATTGCACCCCGTGATAGGCGCCGATGAAGTCGTTCATCGTGAGCCCGGGTTCTTCGTCGCGGTTGTCGTAATGCCACTTCAGGTGCAAACCTGAGACGATGTACCCTCCAAGGAGGGTTATGACGAGCAGCGCGATCCCAACTCTGAACGAGTAGGGAAGAGACCTGAGCTCGAATGCATTTCGTTGTTTCATATCGCGTCCTGTGCGTAATTTGGATCAGAGACCCGCGAAGTCGATATCGACGATGCTGCGATCCATAACAGCCTTGTTCGCCGCAATCCCGACCGCTGTTGCGCGAGCAGCTTCACTAATCGAACAGGCGGGAGATCCGTTCCCTGCGATGGCACTGATCCAGTCCTCAAGCGCGTAATACACTCCCGGATGGGGGAGCCCGATTCCTTCCTTGAGCTTGCCTTGTTCTGCGAGCTTGGTTGCACCCGCGATCAGGGTAATGCCTTCATCGTTGTGGAACTGTTGGCGATTCGCGTACACCTCCCAGCCCTGGGTTGGCGCGTCTGCTTCTTTAAACATCCAGCCGTGAGACCAGCCAAGCTTGATAGCGGCGTTCGATCCGAAAAGAACCTCGTAGGTACCACCGTACGAGTTGGCGAGGGTCGCGTCGTAGTGGATCGTCTGCCCGTCTTCGAACATCAGGGTGCAAGCGATGGTGTCTGGAACCTTGCGATCATCTCGCCAATGACGGACGCTCCCAGATCCAAAGACCTTGACGGGATACTTTCCTGTGTACCAGTGAAACACATCGAACTGCTGGGTGCCCCATTCGCCCGCGAGCCCGTTGGCGCGGCTTGGATCAAGTTTCCAGTTGAGTGCTTCGCGACGGGCGGCATCGTTGCTCGGCGTAATCCAGTTTGTCTTCTGATGGTGCTGGGCTCGCATCGAGACAGGATCACGCACGGAGTCCGTTTTATAAAAACCGCGTGCGAGTTGGTATACTGGATTCGCGCGTCCTTGGAGCCCCGCAGCGATCACGCCCTTCGCGCTGCGAGCGGCCTCGCTGATAGCGATACAATCGTCGAGCGTATGCGCGAGTGGGCACTCAAGGTACACATGCAATCCGGCCTCAAAACATTTGAGCGCTACTTCCTTGTGAGTGTGTGTTGATGTCGCGACGGCGACCGCGTCCACTTTCCCCGAAGAGAGCAGGGAATCAACGGTATCAAACCCTTCTGCGCCCGAAGCTCGGCGAAGCCCCGCGGAGAGTCGGCGTGCGTCCGAATCGCACATGGCCGTTACCTCCACATCGGGGAGTTTCGTGAGTTCGCCGAGGATCTCCCGTCCCTGACGACCGACGCCGATGACTCCGACCCGGAGTGGTGCGGTCAGGGAGTAGCTGGAAAAGGCGATCAGGTTGGGGACCAGCGCCATCGCGGCAACGGTACCCGCGGCAGAGGAAAGGAATGTACGGCGATCAACTTCAGTCATGCAAGGGTCCTTCAAAAAGCTGGGACTCGATGGACTCGAGGTGGTCAGTCGGAGATGGGATGCGAAAATATGCCGAGGCGATCGCGTATCCACGCGGGCTTGGGCTCAGCGTTCTTGGTTACGATGGCGATCGAGCAACCGTGCTCGTGGAGCCGATCAATCAGATCTGGCCGGACACTCAATGCGGTCGCGTACGCATCTGCGATGGCTGCGCTGGGATGGGTGCACACTACCCGCTCGACCTGATTCTCCGCGGGTTGTCCGGTTCGTGGGTCCATGATGTGCCCGCGGTCCTCAGCATTTACCCGGCCCGCATGCTCGGAGATGGCGAGTGATATCGAGTTGAGTTGCGCATGTAGGCTGGGTGTGTCAGCAACCATCACACGCCATGGATGCATATCTTCCTGATTCCCGAAACCCAGGACGGAAGAAGATCCACCGTGGATGAAGGCGTGTTTGATCTGGTATTCGCGGAGTTCGTGCGCGATCAGGTCGAGAACAAACCCCTTTGCGATGGCACCGAAGTCGAGCATGACCCGCTCATCGTGCCGCGTGATCGTCATGCTCTCTTTGTTGAGCGAGAACGCATGGCGAAGATCGAGCGGGGTGTGTTCATCATCAATACCAGATATATCACGGAAGCCATGGATGCGCATCAGCGTACCCGCTGCGATATTAAACGCGCCTTCGGTTTCCTCGCAAAGCCGATCACACAGACGCAACAACTCGAACAGGTCTCGATCGACCCGGACGGGGAGCCCGGCGGGTGCCATATTGATCCGCGTCACGATCGAAGTCGATGTGAACACGCTCAACCGATCATGCCAGTCCTGGATCAAATCGACAAACTCGTCCGCGATCGCTTCGGTGCTGAACCGATCGTGTGGAGAGTCATTCGGGTCCAGAATGAGTTCGAAACGACACCCCATCGCGTTGAGCGATCGGTGTACGAGCTCATTCGTGCGCAAGGGCTGAGAATCAGGCCTTGGTTGCACGCATCTTTTCGGGATCGAAGCTGAATGCATGGCCTTCCCACATGGATCGGGTTGCGAGATCGACGGCGACCATGACCTTGGATGCGAGATCAATGTTGCTCTTGGCGGGCTGTCGCGAGCGAATGCACTCGAGCCAGTTGAGTCGGAGTGCGTCCTGGTCATTGCCGATGTCCTCGCACTCGATCCGCTCGGATTCGATATCGTCGACGAAGATACGCTCCGGGCGAACCTCCACATGACGCGAGTTCAGGTAGATGTTGGCCTTATGCCCACGGATCATGGTCTCGAGCCCGACCTCGTTGGCGGTGGAGCCGGCGATGATCATGGTGTGCCCGTCTTCAAACTGAACATTGAGGTTCACCTGGTCATGGTTCTCCATATCTTTGTCGATCACATGAGCGCCAGTCGCGACGACGCGGGTCGGCCAGCCCGAGTCGAGCGAGAAGATGAGCGGGGTCATGACATGCACAAGCAGGTCGCCGATGATCCCGGTGGAGAAGTCCTTGTAGCGGCGCCAGCGGGCGTAGACCTTTGGATCCCATTCACGCGGGCCAAGGTACCCGAGCCAGGCGTTCCAGTCGAGGTTTTTCCCTGGTTCCCAGCGATCATCGATGCCGTAGTAGTTCCACTCGCCGGAGGTCGAGTTGCGGCAATAGCTCGTCTGTGACCAAACGGGTGCCCCGATGAGGCCGGACTTCACGACATCGCGGGCCTTGTTGTACTTGGGCTGCATGATCGCCTGCGTCCCGACCTGGAAGATGCGGTCGGAGTGCTTCTCGATGGCTCGGCGTACCGCGAGGCCCTGATCGAGTCGGAGGGTCATGGGTTTTTCTGTGTAGACATCCTTGCCCGCTTCGAGCGCATCGATGATGTGCTGGGCGTGCCAGTGCTCGGGTGAGGCGATGAGCACGGCGTGGATGTCGTCGCGTTTGAGCAGGTCGTGGTAGCTGCGGTAGGAGGCGACTTCAACGCCGTCTTGTTTTTCCTCGGCGACTCTTCTGGCGTCCTCGGCTTTGAGATCGCAGACATCACAGACCGCGACGATCTGTGCGTTGCACTTGCCTTGGTTGGTCATGTTGATGAACGCGTGGAGGTGACCGCCACCCATGCCGCCGGTCCCGATGATGCCCATGCGAATCGCTTCGTCGGCCTTGGGGGTGCTGCCCTTGCGGGTCTTCACGGTTGGCAGGATGTTCGCGGCCTCGATCGTCTTGGCGCCTGCCTGTGTGCCAACCATGGCGACCCCGGCGAGTGCGGCGGACTGGGCAAGGAAACTGCGGCGTGAACCGCCCGATTTCGGCATATCGTGGGTGCTCATGGGGGATCCTCTGTCGTGAAATCATCCGGGAAAGACTTTCCCCGGGCGCTCAGAGTACCATGTTGCGTAGGAAATGCAACAGGTCGCGTGGAGATGTGGATGATCAATCGTTTGGGTGTGTGTACTTGGTCTTTGCAGGCGTCCGGGCTGGATGAGTTGGTCGATCGTCTGGATGCGTGCGGTGAGAAACGCGTTCAAATCGCGTTGTGTCCATTGCTTGAGCATGCTGGGGAATGCTCAAAGTTGCAGACGCATATTGATTCTGATCGGATTGCATTGTGTTCGGGGATGATGGAAACTGTCGGCGAGGATTACGCTTCGCTGGAGCGGATCAAGCTCACGGGCGGTCTGCGCCCAGATGAGCACTGGGACGCAAACTTCGAGCGTGCAACACGATGCGCGGAGCTCGCTCAAGATTTCGGGGTATCCCTCGTGACCCTTCATGCGGGTTTTATCCCCGAGGACGATCCGAAACTCCACGATCGCATGGTGGATCGGCTGTGTCGCGTGGCGGAAGCAATGAACGCCAAGGGTGTCATCCTCGGGCTCGAGACGGGGCAGGAGCGTGCCGAGACCCTTCTGGAGCTGTTATCCACAATTTCTTCTCGTGTCAGGGTGGGGGTGAACTTCGACCCCGCAAACATGATTTTGTACGGCATGGGTGATCCGATCGAATCCATGGGGTTGTTGAAGGAGCACATTGTGCAGGTTCATATGAAGGATGCAAACGAGACTGATACCCCCGGCACCTGGGGAACGGAAGTCCCTGCTGGCGATGGGCAGGTTGATTGGGACGCATTCTTTGAGACCGTGCATGGGCTTGATAACAAGATCGATGTGATAATTGAGCGAGAAGCGGGGGGGCAGCGTGTTATGGATATCCGCAAAGCACACAAGCTCGCGAGCGAGCAGATCCAGCGGGTGCGATCATGAGCACTCCTGTTCGTGTTGGGATCATCGGATTCGGATTCATGGGGCGTACACACGCTCGCGCGTATCTCAATGCAGCGCGAGATGGATATCCCTGCACGCTCAACAAAGTTGCGGATCACTCGCTGAGATCCTTGGACGAAGCGAATAGTTCCGCGGGGAACTTGGAAACGGGTGAAGATGAGTTAGATCTTTCTGGCATCGCGCTCTGCGCGAGTGCAGATGAGATCATTGTGGATCCGGACATCGATCTTCTCTCCGTTTGTACGCATACGGACACGCATGTCGATCTCGCGATCCGGGCAATTGAAGCGGGAAAGCATGTGCTCGTAGAGAAGCCGATCGCGATCGTGCCTGGGGATGTTCAACGGCTAGCGGAAGCTGCTCGTTCAAACGATCGGGTCTGCATGCCCGCGATGTGCATGAGATTTTGGCCCGCGTGGGTAAAAATTCATCAGTTGATCAAATGCGAGCACTATGGGCGGGTCCGGAGTGCGGAGTTTCATCGACTGGGATCACGCCCGACATGGGGAGAAGAGTTCTATTCCGACGAAGCCCGTTCGGGCGGGGCACTCTACGACCTGCATATCCACGACACGGATTTCATCGTGCACTGCTTCGGCGTGCCCAGCGCCGTGACGACATCGGGGGACGGGCTGCACCTGAGTTCGATCTACCATTACGACGACGGACCTGTGCATGTGCTGGCGCAGGGCGCGTGGGATCATCAGCCGAGTGTTGGGTTTCGGATGCGATGCACAATCGTGTGCGAGCAGGCGACGATCGACTTTGATATCGCCCGAGACAATCAACTTATCGTGCATCGGGGTGATTCGTCCGACTCGATCGATGTCGGAGCGTTGAGCGGGTACGACGGCGAGGTCCGGGCGATCATCGATCAAATCACCGGGCGCAACGAAAATGCGACATCGATGGACGATGCCGCGTTGGTAGCGAGATTGCTCGATTGTGAACGAAGGAGCATGCGATCGGGGTCAACCGAATCGCTGGGCGTGTCGTGACCTAGCTCGGATCAGGCATCGCGGCGGTTTCTTGGTTCTCGCTCGATTTGCGGTGCTTGAACAGGAGCACAAAGATGACGAGAACGACGAGGGCGAAGATCGCGGGATAAGTCCAAAGCATCTTCCAGTTTGTGCCGTCCTCCGTGCTCGCTTTCTTTGCGAGCAGTTGGATGAGTTGGGCACCGATCAGCATGCCTAATCCTTGGGTAATCAACACATAAAACCCTTGGGCTTGACTCCGGATCTTTTGGCCTGCCGATTGATCGACATAAATCTGACCGGTTACGAAGAAGAAGTCGTAGCAAATGCCGTGTAAGAGGATGCCTCCAAATACCATCCATTTGATGCTGTCGTCTGCTGCTCCAGCAAACAATGCGTAGCGAAGCACCCACGCGAGCATGCCGACCGCGAGCATCCACTTCACGCCGAGCCGAACGAAGAACAGCGGCATGATGAGCATAAAGAAGATTTCGGACATCTGACCGAGCGACATCGAGAACACCGCTGAATCATTGATGACGGTGCCGGTTGCCTCAGCGAAGTTTCTCGCTTGCTGGTAATACGCAGCAAGCGGAATGCAGATGAGGAATGAGCACAGTACAAAGACGAAGTAGGACCGATTTGCCATCAGTTTGAGTGAATCCACTCCGAGGATCTCGCCAACCTTCACTCGCTGTCCCTTCAGCGGTGGTGGGGTCTTCGGCAGGGTGAACGAGAAGAGACCCAAGAGAACCGCGGCTCCGCCGGTCAGATAGAACTGCGACGCGGAAGCGTCTTTGCCTGGGAGAAAACTCACAGCGATGTTGCCGACGATCCAACCGATCGTTCCCCACACACGGATGATCGGGAACTGCTTCTCAGAGTTGGTCATGCTGTTCAATGCGACACTGCTGGAAAGCCCGAGCGTGGGCATATAGCAGAGCATGTGGAAAAGGAGAATCAGGATAAATGGATGAGTGAAAGCTTCGCCAGTTGAGCCGCTGAAAGGGCTGGCGGAGCTTGGCACAAGGAACATCGCCACGCCGCTTAGGAGCATCATGACGGCGAGCACATGCTTTGATGCGAAGAACCGATCGGCAACCATGCCGAGGAAGAATGGAGAGGCAATCGCGGCGATTGGCCCAACCATATAGGCGGCACCAGTAAGGTCGCCCATTTCTTGGGCATTGATAAACCCAGTCATGGATACATACCACGCGCCCCAGACGAAGAACTGGAGGAACATCATGACGGAGAGTTGAGCGAAGACGGCGCCGCCGAACCTTTGGAGGGGTTGCTGATCTGACATCGTTGTGTATCCTGCTTGTGTACACTGAACCGTGCGTTCGCAGAGCGTACCAGAAAGTTCTTGCTTCCGCCACCGATTGGAGACCCGATCATGCCCAGACCCATCACGATGTTTACCGGCCAATGGGCCGATATGCCCCTGAAGGAACTCGCTCGCAAAGCCAGCGAATGGGGATTCGATGGGCTTGAACTCGCGTGCTGGGGCGATCACTTCGAGGTTGATCGAGCGCTGAACGAGGACGGGTACTGTCAGGGGCAGCTCGATGTGCTCGCGGAGCACGGGTTGTCGTGTTACGCGATCTCCAATCACCTCGTCGGGCAAGCGGTGAGCGATCCGATCGACGCACGCCATAAAGCAATCGTCCCCGAACGGATCTGGGGCGATGGTTTGCCCGAGGGTGTGCAGCAGCGAGCAGCGCGGGAGATGATCGACACGGCGCACGCGGCGAAGAAGCTCGGTGTCGGTGTCGTCAACGGGTTTACCGGATCACCCGTCTGGCACAAGCTCTACTTCTTCCCGCCGACGAGTGAAGCGGATATCGATGCGGGGTACGAGCAGTTCGCCAAGCAGTGGACCCCGATCCTCGACGCGTACAAGGACGCGGGGGTCGGGTTCGCGCTCGAGGTGCACCCGACGGAGATCGCGTACGACATCGTGACCTTTGAGCGGGCGCTCGATGCGCTCGATCATCACCCGGCGTTCGGGATCAACTTCGATCCATCGCACCTGATCTGGCAGGGCATCGACCCGGTGAAGCTCATCGACGCGTTCCCCGAACGGATCTTCCATGTTCATGTGAAGGACGCCGCGACGACGCTCGACGGGACGAACTCGATCCTCGGCGGTCACCTGGGCTTTGGCGACCATCGGCGGGGTTGGGACTTTCGATCTCCCGGGCACGGGGATGTGGATTTTGGCGGGATCATCCGTGCGCTCAATCGGATCGAGTATGCGGGGCCACTGAGTATCGAGTGGGAAGACAGCGCGATGGACCGCGAGCACGGCGCTGAGGAATCGTGCGCGTTTGTGCGTTCGATTGATTTCCCCGCCTCAGGCCGAGCATTCGACAGCGCGTTCGATAAGGAAGAACAGGAATGACGGATCGACTCACATACGCGATGATCGGCGGCGGGATCGGTGCATTCATCGGCGAGGTCCATCGCAGAGCGATCTCGCTCGATGATCGTGCGCGACTCGTCGCGGGGGCGCTTTCTTCGACACCCGAAAAGTCCAAGCTCAGCGCCGAGCAACTTGGATTAGACCCCGATCGGAGCTACGGGAGTTATCAGGAACTCTTCGAGCAAGAATCCAAGCGGGAAGATCGCGTGGACTTTGTATCGATCGTCACCCCGAACGACACGCACTACCCCATTGCCAAAATGGCACTTGAGCACGGATTTCATGTCGTACTCGATAAGCCGGCAACGCATACGAGCGAGCAGGCGCAGCAACTCGCGGATCTCGCGGATCGACATGGGCTCGTGTGCTGCGTGACATACAACTACACCGGGTACCCGATGGTGCGTCAGGCGCGAGCGATGATCGCAGCGGGAGAACTCGGTGCCATTCGCAAGGTGTACGCTGAATACCACCAGGGGTGGTTGGCGAACGATCTCGAAGCATCGGGTCAGAAGCAGGCTGCATGGCGCGTTGATCCGAAGCGGGCGGGTCTCGGTGGGGCGCTGGGCGATATCGGGACACACGCGGAGAACCTGGTTGGATTCGTCACGGGGTTGGAGATCAAGTCGGTTCATGCCCATCTCCAATCGTTTGTGCCGGGACGCGCACTCGACGACGACGCGAGTGTCATGATGCGATTCGCCAACGGAGGGCACGGGGTCCTGACGGCTTCGCAGATCTGTATCGGTGAGGGCAATGGGCTCACGCTCCGCATCCACGGCGACAAGGGGTCGATCTGGTGGCATCAGGAAACTCCCGATGAACTCCGTGTCGCGATGCTCGATGAGAACCCGGTGACATTCACACGAGGCGGGCCGGGGTTGCATGAGGACGCATCAATCTCAGCTCGCATCCCCCAAGGGCACCCCGAGGGATATCTCGAAGCATTCGGAAATATTTACAGGGGGGCGATCGACGCGATCATTGCGAAGTGTGACGGGACAGAGCCATCACGACTCGCACAACTGATCCCGAACATCGACGATGGGAAGCGTGGCGTTCGGTTTGTTGAGCGATGCGTTGAGAGCGCAAAGAAAAACGCCCAGATTGACTGGGCGTGAGGTGAGACGGGATCGATAGCTCGATTAGTCGAGTGGGAGCACTCGATAGTCTCGGAACTCGATGACATTGCCTTCGTGGTGTCCTTGGACCGCGAGGTGACCGTCGTTGAACTCATGGAGCTCGGCGTCTACGAAGCGAACGCCGTTGATCCAGGTACGGATCCGGTTACCCTCAGCGCGGATGCGGTAATCGAACCACTCGTTGTCCTTGGTGATCGGGCCGTGTTGTGCAGGGCCAATGCTTGGCCAAGCTGCGTTATAGATGCACCCGGTGTAGTTCTTCGGGTCGTGCTGATCGACTTGTGCCTCGAACCCGTGGGGCCAGGGGTTGTTGGGGTCGGGGTTCGGCGTTACTCGGAAATACATACCCGAGTTACCCTTTGTGTTGACGCGAACGAGCGAGCGGATCTCGAAGTTCGTGAAAGTGGATTTGCTGAAGAGGTGCCCGGGACCGTCGCGACCGACGAGTGTGCCGCCTTCGTTTGTCCACTTCGCGTTGTCCTGCGCGAACCAGTTGTCGAGGTTCTTATCGATCATGTGAACCATTCCCGCGGGTTCTGGATCGGGCGACAGGTCCTTGATGCGGATGTTCTTATACCGGAATGGATGCCCGTGATCCTGGATCGAGATATACCCGGTTGTCGCGCGGGTGTTGAGTGGGAGTTTGTCATCTGGATTGCGGAAGTAGCCCCGATCGTCAAGCTTCTGATTGTCGTGAACTTGCTCGCCGTTGAGCCAAACATTGAGTGTATCACCAACCAACCTGATCCGGTAGCTGTTCCAGTTTCCGGCTTCTTTGACGGCCATCGTGGCGGGGACGATCGCTTCATAGACGGCACCGCAGTTGTGCTCGTTGGGTTCCTCGCCATGGGTGTCGAGGATTTGAACCTCGAAGCCTGTGAATGCGGGATCGCCATTGGATGAGCCGCGCAGACCGATGCCTGAGTTGCCCCCCTCGGGCATCCAGAAATCGAGCGTCAACTCAAAGTCACGGTACATGCGATCGGTTCGCAACCACCATCCTTGGCCGGGTTTAATGGTGACCAGTTCGCCGTCTTCAACGCCCCAAGCGCTGATATCGCCTTGGCATTCCCAGCCTGTAAGGTCCTCGCCGTTGAATAGGTCAACCCATCCGTCATCGTGTTGGGTCGTTTGTGTGGAGGCGCAGGCGCTGAGCGAAAGCATCGCGGCGCAGAACAGTGCGGATATCGTCTTGATCACAGTACACTCCTGTGTGTTGAGTTGCTGAACAGAATAATGGGGTCAGTTGTCATCTGGCTCGACGGCACGGTAGGCCTCGATCAACGCGATCTCGCCCTCCTTGCCGCCTTGCGAGAGCCCGTGCTCCATGCCGAGGATTCCTGTAAACCCCTTGTCGCGGATGTGGGTGAAGACCTTCTTGTAGTTGATCTCACCCGTCGTGGGTTCGCGCCGACCCGGGTTGTCACCGATCTGGAAGTATGCGATCTCATCCCACGAACGATCGATGTTGGGGATCAAGTTCCCTTCTGTGATCTGCTGATGGTACAGGTCATCGAGGATCTTGCACGCGGGAGAGTCCACCGCCCGACAGATCTGGTATGCGTGCCCCATCTCCGCGAGCAGCATGTTCGGGTGATCGCGTGGGTTGAGCGGCTCCAGCACCATCGTGAGTTCCGCGGGCGCGAGGATATCACTCGCGCGACGGAGCATCTCCACGGCGTACGCGGTCTGATACGCCAAGTCGATTCGGGGATGGCGTGTCCCAAGCACCACTGTGCACCACTTTGCGTTCACGCGCTGGGCGATATCCACCGCGTTGCGTGCTTCCTCCAGAAACTTCTCCATGTCGCCCTTGTCATTGCGGGAGAAAGTCGGTGCCCATGCAGTAGACGGGTTGAGCACAAACACGCCCATCTCGATGTCGAGGCGATCCATCGCCGAAGCAATTTTCTTCTGTTCCTCAACCGAGCGCCCACCCATCCCGTTATCTTCCCACGCGCGGAACCCGACATCCGCAGCGAACTCGAGCTGGTCGATCGGGTCATCCCCTGCGTGATGGCGGAACATCCCAAAGTGGGGCGCGAACTTCACATTGAATGGACGATCACGCTTGGTCGAATGCTCCTTGCCCAATCCAATTGTTGCGGCGGCTCCAAGCGCGCCGGAACTTGCAATAAAGTCTCTTCGGTTCATGGTTCGTCTTTCTCAGATAAGCGGGGTTTTTCCGGGTATAGCGACAGGCCGAACCGATAGATCAGAGAACGAATATGCGTCAGGTGATAGATCGAGCTGCGAGTTCAGTGCCTGCTCCCAGGTGATGCTCTTACCCGTGTACGCGCTCATGCGGCCCATGATCGCGGTCAGTGTTGATTCAGCGACCCGCTTTGCTTCGTTGAGGTATCGTCCCTCGCCGAGGAGCGATGCGATGAGATCGACATGCTCCTGCTTGTAGGGGTTGCGATTTTCGCCGGTGAATCGCCAGTCCTCGCTACCCGTCGAGACGGCGTAACCCGGTCGTGAGACGGCGCGTCCCTTGGTGCCGACGAGGACTTCTTCGACCCGGACAGCACATCCGTCAATCTGACGGCACATCGATTGCATCGTCATCCCGTCGGCGTACTCATACTCGATCGAGAAATGATCGAATATATTCCCGTATTTCTCGTCGGTGCGAACCTGACGCCCACCCATGCCGGTTGCCTTAACGGGCGGGCCGTCCTTTGCCCAGTTGATTACATCGATGTTATGGATGTGCTGTTCGCAGATGTGATCGCCGGAGAGCCAAGCGAAGTAGAGCCAGTTGCGGCATTGCCATTCCATGTCGGAGTAGTGGGGCTGACGCTCGTGGACCCAGAGCCCGCCCTGATTCCAATAGCAGCTCGCGCCGACGATATCACCGAGTTCGCCGTCGTTCACACGCTGCATCAGCGCAAGGTACGAATCCTCGTGGCGACGCTGTGTACCTGCGACGACGGAGAGTGCCTTTTGTTTGGCGCGAGCACCTGCGTCAATGACCATGCGGACGCCCGCGGGATCGACCGCGACAGGTTTCTCCATGAACACATGCTTGCCCGCGTTGACGGCTGCGTCGAAGTGCATCGGTCGGAACCCCGGAGGGGTTGCGAGGATCACATAATCGATGTTGTCGATCACGAGGAGTTGCTTGTACGCGTCGAATCCAACAAACTTGTGCGTCGGATCGACACTCACTCGAGATCCAAAGTCCTCATTGCCCGCGAGGTATCCGTATGAGCTGTTGAGTCGATCCTCGAACAGATCTGCGAGTGCCACGATATGGACCTTGGGGTGTGCTTCGAGCGCGTTAAACGCGGCGCCCGTGCCTCGCCCTCCGCATCCGATGACTCCGACGCGGATCGTGTCATCCACGCGTCGATCCAATCCTGACGCGAATGCTGAGGGAACGAGGGCTGAGGCTCCCAAAATCGCGGATGATTTGACAAAGTCTCTTCGTGTCCAGTCCTGCATATCGATGATCTCCCGTGCGTATCAGGGGCGTGGGTTGAGTGCTGAGAATACCCGATCCATCCGGTTTGCGATGTCCGCGAGTCGATCCGCGTCGCCGCCTCCGACTTCTGCGGACGCCCACCCGGTGTACCCGACCCGATCGAGCGCCTTGCAGACGCGATCCCATTGGGCATCGCCCCCGCCAATCTTGACAGAGAACCCCTTCCAGAGTCCCTCGTCGTTGCGTTTCTGACGAGAAAAGTCTTTGACATCGAGCTTGCGAATACGCTCGCCGAGCGTGTCGATCCACTGATCGGGGTAGCCGTAGTTCACAATGTTCCCGATGTCGAAGTACCACCCCACGCGTGCGGATTGGAACTCGTCCACATATCGCGCCGCTTCGATCGGGGACAAAAGGAAGTTGTTCCAGACATTCTCGAAGAGGATGTCGATCTCGAGCTCCTTCGCGAGCGGGACGAGTTGTGAGATCTCGTTCTGCGAACGCTCGTATGCCTCTTCGTAGGGCATCGACTCGTTCACGACAGCGGGGACGACAAGCACGCTCGATCCGCCGAGCGATTTGCAATCTCGCAGCGCGGTTTCGAGTGCGCCCTTCGCATCATCTCGCACCTGTGCATCGGGATGATTGAATGGCTTGGACCAGTGTGTTGAGAGGACTACGCCCGGGACGATGAGCCCGGTTGCTTGCATTGCATCGCGGACCTCGTCGACATCCCATCTGCCCGGCGAGTCCATCTCGATCCCATCGAACGCGCACGCCTTGACGATCTCGAACTTCTCGAGCATCGTCTCGCCCGCCCCGATCATCCCAAACTTTAGTGACTTGCGGATACGCTTAGACTCGGGTTGCATCGGCGGGACCGGAAGTCCCGATGCCATCGCGAATCCTGCCGCACCCAGTGCGGCACCGGTTGCGATGAACTGCCTGCGATCGATTTCATTCATCTGATGCTCCTCAGATCAGCTTTGTTTTTCCCGGCATCGGTCGTGGGGGCGTTGCGCGATCGCTCATCGACCAGGGTGTTTCGTTGAGATTCTCTTTGGAGTTCAATGCCTGATCCCATGTCACAACCTGCCCGGTGTACGCGGCCATGCGTCCCATGATTGCCAGCAGGGACGAGTGACTCATGAACTCGCCATCGTTCAATGGCTTTGCATCCCGGATCGACCTGAACAGCACATCGTGCTCGCGCTGGTACATGTCGTTGCTCGAGGCGCTGCCCTTCCACGGCGCATTGCCTTCGATCCTGTGCGTCCCGTTCCAAGGCTGCATGGTGCAGTTGCCGGCGCTCCCGAGGAAGTACGCGGAGTTGTCGGAGGGTGTGTTGGGCCAGTGTCGGCACATGTGGTATGCACGCACGCCATTGGCGTACTCGTAGGTGATCGAGAAGTGATCCCATACATTGCCTGTTTCAGGGCGCTCTTCGCGGGTCTGTCGTCCGCCCACGGCATAGCACCGGATCGGCGGCTGATCTTTCATCGCCCACGCGATCCAGTCGATCGCATGCACGGCTTGCTCCGCGACATGGTCCGCGCTCAGGGGCGTGAAGTACTGCCAGTTCCGCAGCTGGAACTCCGCGTCGGACCAGATTTCCTTGCGTGGATTCGGCGCGACCCAACCCGTCGTGTTGTAGGTCGTTTGGATCGTGTGCAGGTCTCCGATCCCCCCTGCATGAAGTTTTTCAAAGGTCTCACGCACCTGATCTTGGTACCGCCAGCAGAAACCCGACATCACGGAGAGGTTCTTTGCTTTCGCCATGCGTGCGGATTCGAGCACGCTGCGCACGCCCTGTGCATCGACCGCGACGGGTTTCTCGCAGAACACATGCTTGCCCGCATCGATCGACGCACGCAGATGCTCGGGGCGGAACCCGGGGGGGGTTGTGAGGATCATGACATCCACCCCGGATGCGAGAACCTTGTGGATCGCGTCGAGCCCAGAGTATGTACGGCCTTCGACCTGGACTTTCTTTGCCCAAGAGTCTGTGCCCTGCTCGTCATCGAGATCGAGCATCGCTTCGTTCACATAGTGGAGGCACCCGGAGAGCTTGTCCTCAAAGGCATCACCCATCGCCCAAAGCACCGAGCCCGGGTCGGCCTTGAGTGCCTGAATGACTGCGCCAGTGCCGCGTCCGCCACACCCTACAACACCAACCTTGAGCGTTTGATCGACGCGGGTGTTGACGAACCCAAAGCTCGGGCGTGCAAAGACCGCAGCGGCACCGATCGCGGCACTCGCAGCGGTAAACGATCGTCGCGACATCAACCGGTTCGGATCCATGTTTGTTGATTCACTCATGACGGAGTTCCTTCAATCGTTTGGTGTTGTCCTCTGTCGCTTCGATCACAAAGCGGAACCCGACCCATGAGCAATCCGCTAACCACCATTGACTTTTGGGGATCTGCGGATCGGACTGGTTCCATGAACTGACCTGCCGTTGCGACGATGTCGTCGTTGAGTTCTCGGCGCTGTCGCGGTACCCACCTCCCATCGCGTAGGGCTTGCGGGTATCCGTGATCACCCATTCCGCAGCATTCCCGTGAATGTCGTAAAGGCCGAACGCGTTTGGTTTCTTCTGCGCGACGCGGTGGGTGGAGTGTTCGCTGTTGTCCAAGTACCACGCAATGTCGTCGAGCGTATCTCCTGAAACGCCACAGCAATACGGAGATTCATTGCCCGCGCTCGCGAGGTATACCCATTCAGGCTGGGTCGGGAGTCGCACCGAGAGCCCGGTTTTGAATGACAACCACTCACAGAAACCTTCAGCGGCTTTGCGGGTCATCCCGATCGCGGGGTACCCGTCATGGCCAAACCCACGATCAGGTGGCACATATGGCTTGCTTGGTCGCGAGACAGCGTCTGCGGGGGATGCCCCATCGGGCTCGTCGAGTTCGTAGACAAAGATGTCGTACAGATCCCAAGTCACTTCCGTGCTCAGGACCCATAGAGAATCAATCTCGCTTGCCGAATCTTTGCCAGCAATCGGTGTCGTGCCAGATGGGCAGCGGACCATCTCAAACGGCACAGTTGTGCCCGGCACCCGAACTTCGATACGATCTTGCACCAACGCACTTGGCTGCGGAGAGAGCATGACACACGCAAGCAAACAAGACACACTCAACATCGGACGCTCCATCACACAGGTCTGTGCGATCGTGTTGTGTTTGATCATCGCCGGGTGTATGAATACAGATCACACCCGATCGATCGACGATCCGTCGAGTCTCCAGAGTACACGCAATCTCTACCATTTCGCAAGGATCTGCATGGGATCGCGATGCACAATCGTGATCGAAGCGGATTCTGAGCCCGATGCAGCGAGTGCAGCAACCGCTGCGTTTGAGGAGATCGCAAGGATCGAGCAAGTTCTGAGCGACTATCGCCCTGACTCCGAGGCGATGCAACTGGTTCGAAAAGCTCCAAATCAGTGGCATCCTGTCTCGGAGACGCTCTTTGAAGTCCTTGTCCGATCAATGGATATCCACAAAGTGACCCATGGGGCTTTCGATCCAACGGTCGGTGCATTCACATCATTGTGGCGGGAATCGAGCATGCCCGACAAGGACTCAATCAAGGATGCCGCAGATCGTGTTGGGATGATTCATGTGCAACTCGATCCGGCTTCTCGATCAGTACGACTCGGTTCGTCTGGGATGATCCTGGACTTTGGTGGGATCGGAAAAGGCTATGCGGCTCAGCGTGCTATCGAGCTTCTCAGTACGATGGGCTACCCGGTTGCATGTGTCGACATGGGCGGGGACCTGGTTGTAGGTGATCCACCGACAAATCAACCCGATGGTTGGCGGGTTGAGATTGCAGATGGGCTCGGAGATTCACGGATCGAGTATCGATCAAACTGCGCGATCGCAACATCAGGTGATCTTGAGCGATTTTATGTGTATGACGGTGTGCGATACTCACATATCCTTGATCCAAGAACCGGCTACGGCATCAGAGAGCGCAGAGCCGTCACGGTGATCGCATCGGATGCAGCACAAGCAGATGCAATCGCGAGCGCGGTCTCGGTCGTAGGGGAGCAAGCTGTTGACGCGTTAAAACTTGCATACCCACATATCGAGATCCACCTTGTCACACGCCCTTTGAACAGTGAATGAAAAACCCGCGACTCATGCGAGTCACGGGTTGCGATTATTCTGTCAGTTGTGTTGGGGGATGGCTTACCAGTCGCCGCCGCCGCCGCCGTAGCTGCCGCCGCCGCCACCACCGCCGTAGCCACCACGGCCACCGCCGCCGCCGCCACCACGGTTTCCGCCGCCGAAGCCGCCACGGCCACCGCCGCCGCCGCCACCACGGTTTCCACCGCCGAAGCCGCCACGACCACCGCCGCCGCCGCCGCCAAAGCCGCCGCCGCCACCGCGGGGACGCTCTTCACGAGGACGAGCTTCGTTCACGACGAGGGCACGACCGCCCATGTCCTGACCATTCAGTTTTTCGATGGCTTCGCGACCATCATCTTCGTTCTTCATTTCCACGAAACCGAACCCACGCGAACGACCGGTTTCTCGATCGTTCATGACGCGTGCGGATTGAACCTCTCCGATCTCCGAGAAGATGTCATTGAGTTCTTGGTCTGTGACGGAGTAGGGAAGGTTCCCGACATACAGGTTGAGCATTGAAGTCTGCTTTCCGAAAGTTGCCCGTGGGTCATTTGCTTGATCGAGAGAGAGCCGGGCATCATCTTCGTCGACAGCATCGCCTCATGGCGGTGCTGTAGTATCGTATCACTGAGGCAAGTCCTGCTTATGCCAAAACTTGAGAATTATTCTGAAACTCATCCTCTCAACTCGTTGAGCTGCTCATGTGAAACTGGACTGCTTCCAACAGGCATTGATGAAGGGCCGGGTTCGCGGCAATGAGTTGGGTCGAATCGAGGTGCTGGTCCCCTTCCAAATTGGACCAGATTCCGCCGGATTCCCGCACAATGGGTAATGCCGCAGCAAAATCCCATAGTTTGAGATCAGGTTCGATGACCGAATCAACCCTACCAGTCGCCAAAAGCACCCATGCGTACGCATCGCTCCAACCACGCGAATATTTGCACTGTTGATCGAGACTTTCGTACAGGGAACGAAGTTCCGGCGTCGTGAAATAGCTCAGTGATGTGGTATTGATGATTGACTGATCCAGGCGATCAACATCGCTTACCCGAGCTGGGATCGGATCGTGGCCATCCCGTGCATAAAAACATCCAAGCCCTTCGGCCGCGTATGCAACTTCATGCAGCGCGGGCATCCTTATAACCCCCAGTTCAGGGTGTCCTTGGTTCAGGCATGCAAGCATGGTGCCGTACAAAGGGACGCCTTGAATGAATGAAATTGTCCCATCGATCGGATCAATGACCCATTCGTACCCGCTGGTGCCGGGCTTGTCATCGAACTCCTCACCTTTGATCGCGTCATCGGGGTATTTCTCTGAGATCCGTTCCCGCAGGTGTGTCTCGCTCGCACGATCAGCAACCGTGACCGGTGTCCCATCCCCCTTCGCATCGCGTTGATTTGCATCCAATCGACCAAAGTACTGAAGCGTAATATCGCCGGCTTCCTTCGCGATCTCGACCGCAAATGCAAGGCGTTCATTGAGCGTGCTCATGGGAAGGTGTCTCTCTCAAAGGGTGGAGTGCGAGCACTTCGTTGAGGGTGTCGCCGAAGAACTCGATCTGCTCGCGCGTATGCGATGCGTTTACGGAAAGGCGGAAATACATTGGGGCTGGCCCATTGGGATAGTCCATCAACGGAAGGATGATGCCTCGTTCATACATGCTCTGCTCGATCTGGCGCATTTGTTCAAGATCGCCAAGGGTAAATGCGAAAATAGCAGAATCATGATCATGTGACTCGATCCCGCTCGCCCGGAGTGTGGCACGAGTGAGGGAGATGGCTTTGGCGATCCGTTCGTGTATGTTCTTGTCTTCGCGGAGGATACGGAGCGCTTCAAGGCCGCCCGAAACTAGGGGGGGGGATGCGGGGGTGGTGCACCGATACGCGATGGAGTTGGCTCGTGCTGATTCGACAGGTACGCTTGGCCCCATCACGATCCCGCCGGCACACCCGAGACCCTTCGCGAGTGTGGTGGTGACGATGAGGCGGTCAGATTTCAACCTGACTGCATTGGGCATCCCCCGGCCCTGATTGCCGAGGACCGCGAATCCGTGGCAATCATCGAGCAGCAACCAATCTCGCTCACGAAGCACCCCGAGGAGGTCTCGTGCGGGAGCAAGATCGCCGTTCGTGGTGAACACAGAATCGGTGAGTATCACACACGGGGAGTCAAGTAAGCCGATCACACGCTGGGCGTCTTCAGGATCGAGATGTTCGTACAAATGGATTTCCATCCCTGCGAGGCGGGCAGCATCCTTGAGACTCGCGTGTGCACGCGCGTCGATGAGGGCATGTTTGATATCCAGGTGCTCCAACCCTTGGAGGGCTGCAAGATTCGCGGTATATCCGTCCGGAACCAGAAGCCCGGCCTCGTGATCGCAGAAACTGGTCAACTCGGATTCGAGTTGTGCGTGTGGGCGTGCGTTCCCGGTTGTTTCGCGGCTGGCGGAACTCGAGAGCCCGTAAACGGTTGCGGCGTCTTGCACTGCACGGACGACCCTTGGGTGGTGGGCGAGTCCAAGGTAGTTGCACCCGCCGAAGCTCAAATAGGATCGGCCTTCTCGGGTGATCGTGGTCGCATCGCAGGAATCTGTGGGAATATTGGGCATCTGTGGGAATTATCGTCAGCTCAAGACCAGATCGCGCTGTATTCGTCACGAAATCTGTGTTAGGTGCGCGAAGGTGTGCCTCGCACGAATGGGGGTTTGAGACAGGAGGCTTCATCTCCTACCATACCCTCGCATTCAGAACTGATGAACGCGTCATCCAAGGAGGAACAGATGCCCAGAAATGCTCGTCCACGCCGTCGAATCGCTTTTACAGCCCTTTGTGCGGCCATGCTGACCAGCGTAGCCGGTGCGGCCGGTACTGCGAATGAGCAGAGCGAGACATCCGCCGAACCAAAGGTGATGCAGCTGCCTATTCGCACTGATGGGCCTAAGAGCTTGGATCCGGTCGAAGGCTCCACAACCTACGACAACATGGCGTGTGCACAGTTCTACGAGACTCTGCTCACCAACAAGTACACCAACCCCATGGAGATGGAGCCTCTTCTTCTGGCGGAGATGCCCACGAGCCCCGATGGCGGAACGACTTGGAAGTTCAAGCTGAAGCCAGATGTCTACTTCCACGACAATGAGTGCTTCCCTGGCGGAAAAGGCCGCACGATCAACGCGGATGATGTCTTCTACTCCATCAAGCGACTCGCTGACGATGAGTACAAACTGGAAAACTGGTGGCTGCTTGACGGAACCATCCTCGGATTTAATGAGTACAAAGACGAGCAGAACGCTGCGGATGAGTTCGATTACGACGCACCCGTTGAAGGATTCCGCAAGATCAGTGATCTTGAGTTTGAGATCGTTCTGACGAAGCCGGTATACCGGTTTCTGTACATCCTGGGCATGTTCCAGACCTCCGTGGTTCCGCGTGAAGCGGTCGAGATGTACGGCGACGATTTCGCCCGCAACCCAGTCGGAACCGGCCCGTTTATTCTTGACAGCTGGGTCCCGAAACAGTCACTCACCGCGGATAGGAATCCAAACTACCACCCGGTCTATTACCCTGAGCGGAGCGAATGGTCGAGCGCTGACAAGCGGAACCGACTTCACCGGGCGGCCGGCAAGCAGGTCCCATTCGTCGACCGCGTTGAGTTTACGATGTTCGTCGAAGATCAGCCGATGTGGCTGGAGTTTTCAAAGGGCAAGCTCGGGTACACCCAGGTCCCAGAAGATTACTTTACGGACGCGTTCGATCTCGCATCGAAAGAGTTGAAAGAGGATTGGCTCCGCAAGGACATCCGTGCTCACTCCAACCTGCTGCTGGACTTCACTTTCCGCGGGTTCAATATGGAGGACGAACTGCTCGGCGGGTATACCCCAGAAAAGCGTGCGCTCCGGCGAGCGATCAGCTACGCGATCGATCTGGAAGAGATCAATAAGACATTCTACAACGGACGACGAATCGTCTATGACGGACCGATCCCCCCCGGGCTCGACGGTCATCCAGAAAATCATCGTTCTCCCGTTGCGGCACGAGGTCAGAACCTGACCAAGGCGAAAGAACTCCTCGCGGAAGCTGGATACCCAAATGGCGAAGGACTCCCTCCGATCCGGTTCTACACCTCGCAGAACACTCTGAATAATGCTGTTGCCGAGATGGTCAAACGCCAGCTCGCAGAAGCGAATATAAAGTTCGAAGCAGTTTTCCTCGACTTCTCGACTCTGATCGAGAACATCAACAAGAAAAAAGCACCGATGTTCGGCTTTGCTTGGGCGAGCGATTATCCCGACGCTGAGAACAATCTCGCGTTGTTCTACGGCCCGAACGAAGCGCCCGGATCAAACCATTACAACTACAAGCGTGCCGAGTATGACGAGATGTACGAGCAGGTCCTCACGATGTCGCCAAGCCCTGAGCGGACCGCGATTTACGAGAAAATGCGTGACATGATCCTCGACGATTGCCCATATGTTGGCGGGATGGCCCGCGAGCGGTATTACCTGATCAATCCGTGGTTGCTCAACTGCAAGCCGACGGAACGCTACTATGGGTGGTTCAAATACCTCGATGTTGATGACAGCGAGCGGAACTGATCGTTTCCAGATTCAGATCATTCGAAATCAACAACACGCTGAGCCGATTCGGAGCTGCCACCCGTGTGGACCTATATCGTTCGAAGAACGCTGTACAACATCCCTGTCTTCTTGAGCATCATCTTTGTGGTGATGCTTGCCTTGCGTGTGAACGACCCCGTGTCTGCACAGCTCGGAAAGAATGCCTCACAGGAACAGATCGACCTCCTCACTCAGGAATACGGGCTCGATGAACATTTCGTTGTTCAGTACGGCAGATTCATGGGAAAGCTCTTTACGCTTAACTTTGATGAGCGATCGTGGGATCAAGGGTTTCCCGTTGGGGAGATGATCATCAATGCGATCCCGCCAAGCATGGCGGTCACGATCCCGACGCTCACGATCACGGCAACAATTGCGATCTGTGTGGGTCTGGTCTCCGCGTTTTTCAGAGGGCGAACGATCGATCGGTCGCTGATGTTCATCGCCGTCATCGGGATGAGTATCTCGGTGCTTGTATACATCATCATCGGGCAGTATTGGGGGGCGTATCTCCCGAGTACTCAGGTAGATGGGTGGCCCTTCGAGATTTCTGTGGACGCATCCGCGGGGTCGTCGGCGTGGTTCTTCTTCCATCCCGCGAACTGGGTGAGCTTCTGCATGCTTCCGGTGATGATCAATGTCACGGTCGCGCTTGGCTACGACACCCGCTTTTATCGAGCGGTGATGGTGGAGGAGTCCCAGCGTGACTACATCCGGACCGCTCGGGCCAAAGGCGCGAGCACGAAGCGCGTGATGTTCGTTCATATGCTCAAGAACGCGATGATCCCAATCATCACGCGGATCATGATTTCTCTCCCGTTCGTGATCACCGGATCGATCCTGATCGAGGTGTACTTTGGTATTCCGGGAATGGGCCGGACGCTGATCAACGCGATCAACGCGAAGGATTTTCCTGTCATTCAGACTTTCACGGCACTCTTCGCCGCATTGTTTATCGCTTCGAACATCCTGACCGATGTGCTGTATGCACTCGCTGATCCCCGGGTGCGCCTCTCATGAGTATCAAGTCACGCATCAACGAGTCGCCCTCGCTCCGTAAGCTCTTTAACAACAAAGGCGCGGTGGTTGCGATGAGCATCATTTCGCTCTATCTATTGTTGTTTGTCTGGATCATCGCGATGCAGTTTGTATCGTGGATTGGGAAGACGACCGACGCGTACGATCTGCGTCAGCGTCCCGTGATGGGGGCGTTGCTCCCGGAACGCACGCTCGAACGCGTTGGCGCGAGCAACCTCCCCGGGTTTGGTTTAATAGCAGACCCCGGCAAGCGTACGGAGCATGTGAAGTTTTACTTCCAACAGGTTGGTAAAGTCTTCACGGAACTCGAGCAGGGGGAAGCGAGCAACGGGGACAGCGACACCCAGCGGTCCATGGATGAGATTCTCAACGCGGCCAGACTCGCGGAACGGCGGGTCGCGGATATACCCGTCGACGAACTCCGCACCAAGTACGATCAGGCGATGGGGGTCTTCGCGGAACAAGACAACCTGCGATCGCTGCGTGCAACCCTCACCAAAATCGAACTCGCGATCGAGCAGCTTGATGAGTTCAATGCAGCTCTCGGCGACAAGGAATCGATGAGCGAGGACGATGTTGAGATCCTTTACGATGACATCGCGCTCTCGCTCGATGAGATTATCCTCCTCGTAGAGGAATACGGCGATAAGACCCAGGTCGAGTCTGATCCGCTGACGCAGATTGATATGTCTCCGTTGCAGGATTCCATGGACGCGTTGTTTGATCTCGAGCCCATGGACCCGGTTTACGACCAGGCGGTTATTGGCGAAGTTGTCGCGGGTATCGAGGGCGCGAGTGAGGGGATCAACGAGGCGATCTATTCCAAGCTCGACGATATCGAGCCCATCCTCTCAGAGATCTATCCTGTTCCGTCAGGTCTCGAAGGTTGGATTTACAAGTTCCGCCTGATGCTTGGCACGGATCAGCAGGGGCGATCGATCATGCTCCGGGCCCTGTACTCAGCGAAGATCGCGATCCAAGTTGGGCTGATCGTGTCCCTCATCGCTGTTGCGTTCGGCTCCATCATCGGAGCTGCGGCGGGATACTTCGGTGGAATGATCGACCATGTGGTGATTTGGTTGTACTCGACCTTCAGTTCAATCCCGTACCTCGTACTGCTCGTTGTTCTTGCGTTCATGTTCACGGGCTCAATGTTTGAGGGGACCCTGATCCCCCTGTATGTTGCGTTCTGCCTGACCTACTGGATCGGGCCTTGCCGTGTGACAAGGGGTGAGGCACTGAAGCTCAAGTCTCTTGATTATGTCCAGGCCGCGCAGGCTTTGGGCGCGGGTAAGGCACGCATCCTGCTTCGCCACATCATCCCCAACACATCCCATCTGATGTTCATCAACTCATCGCTGCTGTTCATCGGTGCGATCAAGGGCGAGGTGGTCCTGACTTTCCTCGGGCTTGGGCTCAAGGAGGGCGCGAGTTGGGGGATCATGATCTCGCAATCGAAACCTGAGGTTGTCTCAGGGTTCTTCTGGCAGATCGGTGCCGCGACTTTCTTCATGTTTGTGCTCGTTCTCGCGTTCAATGTGCTTACGGACGCACTTCAGGACGCGTTCGATCCCAAGCATGTTGGATAAAGACAGCTTTACAGTTCAATGAGAAAACGCCCGCACGAACGCGGGCGTTTTTGCAGAGTGATTATGAGCTTGGGAGTTCGAGAATATATTAACTGCGTGCGGCCTCGAATCGGCGCGAGATCTCCGCCCAATCGATAACCCTCATGAAGTTTTCGACATACTCCGCACGCCGATTCTGATACTTCAGGTAGTACGCGTGCTCCCAGACATCGACGCCGAGTAGTGGGACAGCGCCGGAGAACATCATGTCCTGTTGGTTCTGCATCTGTGTGATCATCAGCCGATTCGAAGCGGGTTCGTAGACCAGCCAGCCCCATCCAGATCCTTCGACCTTGGTTGCTGCTGATTGAAAATGCTCGACGAACTTCGTAAACGAACCGAAGTCATTCGTGATCTGGTTCATCAGGTTCCCGTTTGGCTGGCCTCCGCCACCCTCAGACTCGGGTTTCATTCCCGACCAGAAAAGCGTATGGTTGATGTGACCACCCATATGGAAGCTCAGTTGGCGTTGCCAATGCTGAATGAGAGACGAGTCGCCGCCCCAGCGGATTTCATTGAGCTTATCGAGTGCATTGTTCACGCCTTTTACATATCCGGCGTGATGCTTTCCGTGATGGATTCGCATGGTCTGCTCATCGATCACTGGCTCAAGCGCATCGTACGGGTATGGGAGATCTGGGAGTACATACTTCTGGGTACCCTCGTTGTAGCCGAGCGATGCGGGGGAAAATGTGTTCTGCCGTATCTTCGGTTGAACACCTGCGGCGGCGGTTCCTGTGAGACCGACAGCACCGAGTGCGGCCAATCCACTGATAGCGTCTCGTCGAGTGAGTTCATTGTTCATTGAGAATCCTCCTTTAGAATGTGTCCACCCCTTCTCTGATGCTAGTCCTGTCGTCCCTCGATCGCCGCGATGAGGCAAGAGGCTCCCAGAATCAACAGATCATCGATTTCTTCGTCCTGCTCAATAATCGAAACTCCCATCCGGAAAACGACGGGGTTGAAGTGCTGACGAAGTTGCGAGAGGACTTTCGAATCACTCGCACGGATGATTTCGTATCGTTGAGGGAAGAAAATATTCGCGTAGTCGATGTATCGCCGGGCGAACGGTGCGAACGAGCCTGTTTCGCGGACTTTCGCAACTTCCTGGCCATCTGGGTTGAACACCAGCCACTCATCACGAACAAATGATGACTTCATTCCTTTACGGCGGAGTGAACCGAGCGAAGTCCCGTCAGGAAGAGTAACTGAATAGGTCGCTCCGAAGTCAATGATCTTCTCTGTCTTGAGTGTGAGAAGCATCTCATTCATATCCTCACCTGTGTACAGGCGGATGTCTTCCCGGAGTTTGAATGCCTTCTGCTTGCAGTATCCGATGATCGAGCCGTGCTCGTCGTAGACATGGAACGCTGCTCCAAAGACTTTGAAAAACTTACGCCGGATTGTGTATTGTTCTTGCATCTGTGTTTCGTCCTCACGCATGGTGATGTCGAGAGTGTATGAAAAAACGGGCACGATGTTCGTGCCCGTTCAGAGAAATCAGATTCGGTTCTTGATTATTCGGCTTCGCCGACCTGCCAGCGCCGGAAGTTCGAGAGCTGAGCGCCACCGATCATATCACGGACCGCTTTGGATGGATCCATGACGAATGCTTGCTCAAGCAGGGCTACCTCAGAGAAGAACTTTTTCATGCCGCCTTCAACCATCTTTTCAGCAATCTCTTGCGGCTTGCCGGATTCGACGGCTTGCTCGATCCGGAACTTGCGCTCCTTCTCGACCAGTTCTGCCGGAATGTCGTCGCTCGTCAGTCCGAGCGGGCGAGGCATGACGGCGGTGACATGCATGGCGAGCTGACGAAGCACTTCGCCATCAACATCGCCCTGTGCCTCAACGAGGGAGCCAGTCTTGCCATCATGGTGTACATAGAAACCGTAATGGGTTTGGCCAGCTTCGCCGGTGAACATCTCGATCTGATCAATCGAGATATTCTCGCCGGTGGAGATGCGGAGGTCATCGATGATCTCCTTCATCTCGTCGGTCGGCTCAACAGATCCAGAGTCGCAGTTCAGTGCGAGTTCAGCGATCTTCTTGACGGCATCGATGAACTTCTCGTTCTTTGCGGTGAAATCTGTCTCTGCCTTGACTTTCACAAGCGCGGCGGATGAGCCATCGTCTGAGACAGCGACTTCGACGCGGCCTTCGCCGGCGACTCGGTCAGACTTGGTTTCCATCTTGCCCTTGAGCTTCTTGCGAAGGAGGGTTTCTGCTTCATCAACATTCCCGTTTGCTTCTTGAAGTGCCTTCTTGCACTCCATCATTGCGAGTCCGGTTTTGTTGCGCAGGTTCATCACATCTTTGGCGCTGATCGACATTTCAGTACTTCTCCGCCGTGGTGGGATTTGTCGCCGAGCGTATCGTTCGTGCCCGGCGAGCTTCAGGTTTGTGTTGATGCCTCACCGCGATGAGGCGCGTTTATGTTCAGGATTCTGCCGGAGCGGCTGCTGCCGTGCTCTCGTTTGCCGCCGCGTCAGTGCTGGAGGCGTTGCTGTCATCCGCACGGAACTGGGCACGGTTCGAGCGGCGTTGCGGGCGGGCATCGTCGCCACCCTTGTCGCTATTGCGGCCTTCGTTGGTTTCGACACGCGAGGTCTTGCCGTCCGAGATCGCTTTGCAGAGCTCACGGATGATCACATCGATGGATCGCATCGAGTCGTCGTTGCCAGGGATCGCGATGTCCGCCATATCGGGATCGCCGTCGGTATCGATCAGACAGATCGTGGGGATGCCGAGCTTGCGTGCTTCACGCAGCGCGGTTGCTTCACGATTCACATCGATCGCCACGATCGCGCCGGGCATCTTGTGCATACGGCGGATACCGTCGAGGTTTCGCTTGATCTTGCGCATCTCGCGGCGGAGCTGCGATTCCATTTTCTTGGAGTAGCTCTCAAAGTTGTCTTCTGCTTCGATCGCTTCGAGCTCTTCAAGTCGCTTGAGGCGGTTGCGGATGGTTCCGAAGTTGGTGAGGGTGCCGCCGAGCCAACGCTCTGTGACATAGTGCATTTCTACATCGCCGACGCGCTGTTCGATCACACCCTTCGCTTGGCGCTTCGTGCCGACGAAACAGATGTCCTTGCCACTCCCGACGGTCTGCGTGAGGAACTTGCGGGCAAGAAGGAGACCCTTGACGGTTTCCTTGATGTCGATGATGTGGATCCCATTGCGCTTACCGTAGATGTACGGCGTCATCTTCGGGTTCCAGCCGCTGGTGCGCTGTCCGAAGTGAATGCCTGATTCAATGAGATCTTGAACGAGTGTGTTGGCCATGATACTGGTCCGTTCCTTGTCAGCGACACCGGCCGCGTGATCGGTCGCGACACAAGGGCGCTTTGGTGACGAATCCTGCTCCCAGGCGATCTTGCCAAGGAGTCTGATTGATAAACAAAAGCCCAAACTGGGGGTTGCGTGCCGATCACACGCACAGGGAGTATAGGTAGCTTGAGAATCCAGACAAACGAGTTATCGATGAAGTTTTACAACCCGATTCCGAACATAACCCGTCCGAAGGGCCGGTTGGGATGATTTTGGGCAAGTCCAGTATTGATATACCCCAACTCTAAGGGGGTCGTGGTTGAGTCCGGTTCCTGTCAGACCGATATCACCCACAAGATCGCGAGGGGCGCGGTCTGCACAGAGGTGATCAGACATGACTGACAGCGGACTCATTGTGCGGCGTTCCGTACGCTTTGAGATTTCACTCCCGGCGCGAATGCGTGTCGCAGCACATCACGCCGATGCGCTCAGCTTTGCCAAGGGCGTGTGCGACGAAGATCGCTGGATCGATGTCAACATCATTGACTTTGCAGCGGGTGGACTCGGGTTCATAGCCGAGGTTTTTGTCCCACGCCAGGTTGATCTCGAGATCCAGATTCCCAGCCAAGAAGGGCCTGACAAGCAGATCTATTTGAGTTGTCAGATCCGTGTCCAGCGGGTGCAGATGACCGATCGGCGTCCGGGATACAAGATCGGTGGCGAGTTCATCAACCAAACCCCGGAAGTCGAATCGCAGATCGAGATGATGCTTCATCGTCTCAGCAGTGAATGTGATCACCAGGGGGAATCGCATGCTTGATACATCAGAGTTCATCATCAAAGCACTGATCGAGTTCGGTAGCATCGACGAAGCTGCGGCGAATCGATTGCGAGAGTACGCCGTTGAACACGAGCTCGGTTTCGATGAAGCAGTAATCCGTTCCAATATCGTTGCGTCACGCGAGGTCGCGATTGTCAAAGCGATGATCTGTGAATACCCGTTCACGGAACTCAAAAAGTATGACATCGATATCCGCCTATCGCGTTGTCTCCCGAAGTCAATGTCGGAGCGCCTGCGCGCGTTCCCGCTCTTTATCTTTGGTGATATCGCAACCGTCGCTATGGAGGATCCGCTTGATCTGCAGGCAATCGATGAGCTTCGACAGACACTGAAGAAGCAGATCGATCCGGTGGTGTGTGACGCGCAACAGTTGCGGATGCTCATCACTCGTGCGTACACCCTGGATACAGGGGCAACGGAAGCGGATCAGGATACAGAAGACCTGGAGATCGAGAACAGGAATGAGCCTGTAGTCGCTGCGGTAAACCAGATCCTGTTCAACGCCGCGGAAGCATGCGCCTCCGACATCCATATCAATCCAGAGGATAAGGCGTTGATGCTTCGGTATCGGGTCGATGGGGTGCTCCAGACACAGCGTGGGCCAGATATCTCGATGCATGAGGGGCTCATTCAGCGTTTGAAGGTGATGGCGCACTTGGATGTGACACAGTCTCGTCGCCCTCAGGACGGGAAGTTCCGATTCAAGCACAACGGTATCCCAATCGATGTTCGACTGAGCATCATCCCGACCATTCACGGCGAAAACGCGGTGCTGCGTCTTCTGAGCAGCGCGAGCCAGATCGGGCAGATCAAGGACCTTGGCATGCCACTTGATGTGAGCGATGCCTTCGCTCAGATGATCTCAAAGCCGCACGGGATTGTGCTCGTAACCGGCCCAACCGGATCGGGGAAGACAACGACTCTGTACACGGCTCTCGATGAGATCAATGCGCCCGAACGCAACATCATGACGATCGAAGACCCTGTCGAAATTCGCCTTCCTCTGATCCGTCAGGTGCAGGTGAACTCTGAGATTGGGATGACCTTTGCGAGCGCTCTGCGATCGATCCTTCGGCAAGATCCTGATGTGATCCTGCTTGGCGAAATCCGAGATTCCGAGACGGCGAAGATCGCGGTCCAGTCTGCGTTGACCGGGCATCTTGTCTTCTCAACGCTGCACACGAATGACGCGATCGGCGCCATTCCGCGTCTGCGGGAGTTCGGCGTACCGCCGTTCGCAATCAATAATGCGTTGCTGGGGGTCATGGCACAGCGGCTAGTGCGGCGTGTCTGTACGGATTGTCTGATCGAGGATACGCCGGGCGAATCGGAGCTGCTCGAGCTTGGGCTCGACCCGAATGCGGGCGAGAAGTTCGTAAAAGGCAAGGGGTGCCCCAAATGTATGAGCCTGGGCTACAAGGGGCGTCTCGGTGTGTATGAACTGCTCTGTGCAACTTCGAGTGTTCGCAATCTCATCGATCAGGGGGCGAACGCGAGCGAGATTTTTGAGGTGGCGCGTTCAGAGGGCATGCGACTGATGCTTGAGGATGGTATCGAGAAAGCGAAGCTCGGCCTGACCAGCATCGAGGAAGTCCGCAAGCTCCATGCGACGATTGACATCAAGCTCCGCAACGACGAGAACAACGCGTATCGGCTCAGCGCCTGATTCCGGAGGCAGATCATGTCGAGTTTACTCTACAAATACCACGCGGTAGACGAGCACGGCACACGCCAGTCTGGTCGAATCGAGGCGTATACCGAGCAGGTGGCGTTCCAAAAACTGATTGAGCAGGGGTTAACTCCACTGACGATCCGTGAGAGCCGGGCTCAAATTTCTGTATTCAAGCATCGCCGGGTGACGCAGCTGGAAATTGCAACACTTACGCGTGAGATGAGTGTATTGCTCGAAGCGAGCATCCCGATCGGGCGTGGGCTTATGTCCATTGCGGAGCATGAGAAAAATCCTGCCCTGAAGGACATGGTCTTTGATATCGCGGCGATGATCGAGTCGGGCGAGAAGATCACGGCAGCGTTTGCAAAGTATGAGCACATCTTCGGGAGCGTTTACATCCAGACACTCCGTTCCGCAGAGAAAACAGGCCAGATTGGTCCTGTTGCGAGCCATCTCGCGGATATGCTCGAGCGCAATATCGAGACGACCCAGCAGATCAAACGCGCGCTGACTTACCCGCTTATTGTGATCGCGTTCGTCGCAATGGCATTGAGCGTGATTGTGATCTTTGTCGTGCCAAAGTTCGCCAAGATCTTTGAGGCCAACGGCGTTGAGCTCCCATTCACAACACGAGTTGTGCGTGCTATGGGGACATCGTTGACTCAGTTTTGGTGGGTGTACGCGATTGTTGCGGTTGCGCTTTCTGTCGGACTTGTCAAAGCATGGAAGAGCAAAAACGGGCGTATACGAATCGAAAAAATCCTGCACAGGCTCCCATACATCGGCGATATGTTTACCTCGGTCACCACTGCTCGATTCAGCAGAGTCATGGGTATTGGGCTCGAATCAGGCATCGAGGTGATCGAGGCCATCGAGATCGCTGGGGGATCTACAGGGCGTCCGGTATTTCAGGAAGAGTGTGTCCGCATGTGCGATCGGATGCGCAGCGGCGATTCACTATCAGATGTCATCAATCGTGCGCAGGGACTCCCGAGTTTCGCGCGGCGCCTATTTGGCTCTGGAAAAGACTCCAAGGAACTTGCTCGAGCGGGCTCGATCATTGCACGACACTACGACCGCCAATCGGATCACCTCGCGAAAAACATCAACACAGTAATCGAGCCGATGATCACCATCGCGATGGCCGGGGTTGTCCTGCTCGTGGCTCTATCCGTCTTCCTGCCGATGTGGCAGATGATTAGCATCAACAAGTGAGGGGCACTATGCATACTACAGCTAAGGGGTTTTCACTCATCGAAGTACTCGTCGTCGTGGTTATCTTGGGGATACTCGCGGCCGTCGCGATCCCACAGTTCGCCGGTGCGAGCGACGACGCGAAGACAAGTGCGACACAGAGCACTGTTGCCGGAGTTCGTTCAGCGATTGCGACATATAGAACCAGCGCGGTCATTCAGGGGAATGATCCGTACCCCACGCTCGCGATGATGCAGGACGGGAGTGTGCTCAAGTTTGAGATACCTGCGAATCCGTTCTCAGAAGTTGCAGGTATCCAAAGCGTCGGGCAGGCTCAGGCAGAGGCGCGTGGGGTCAGTAATGCGACGACGGCTGGCTGGAACTACTTCGTTGACAACAACGCCAACCCGCCAGTCGCGGTCTTCTATGCAAACACAAATGAGCCGACAACGGAGTCGGATGGCTCCGGCGGAACTCTGAGTGCGAACGAGCTCTAAATGTATCGTCTGAGCAAGCCATCCCGGTCTGCTGCCCACGCGTTCACAATGATTGAACTCATGGTTGTCGTGATCCTCATGGGGATTGTCGCCGTCACGGTTATGCCCGCGATGGACAATGTGCGGCTTATGCGTGAGGGGGCCGCTCGCGACGATGTGATGCGGCTGCTGGAGCTTGCCAGAGCCCGTGCGATGGCGGTTGGATCTCCGAACGGTTTATCGATCAACCTAGAGAGTTCATCTTTCACCCTCGTACACATCACGGGATCGGGTGAAATTGAAACGGTCATCGATCCGTTAACTTATCAATCTCGAACGCTCTCACTGCCTGTGACCTATCCAGGGGTGACGATCAACTCAATGCTGAACGGAGATGGTGAGGCGGGTTCCGGGATCGTCTGGTTCGACTTTGAGGCAAACCCGCACACCCGCGATCTCAACGGTGGCTTTGTTGCACTCAACGATGAGGATGTCCGCATCGAACTGTCTTCAGATGAGACTGTTGTTGTCCACGCGTTCACTGGGGTGGTGGAGTTGCGATGATGTTCAGCAGAATCAATATGCTACAGACGCGTACAGCGTTTACATTGATCGAGGTCGTGATCGCCGTTATGGTCCTGGCGATAGCTGTTCCGCCCACGCTGAGTCTGCTAGATTCCGCCGGTGCGGGACGGGCAGACGCGATCAATACGAACCGGGCATCACTGCTCGCAACAAGTGTTCTCGAAACCATCATCGCGGATATCAACTCCAATGCGGCAGGACTGGGATTTGACGCCCTCGGTGATTCAAATGCTTATCTGAATGCACCAGACACGGGTTTGTACGCACGACTCGAAACAATCGTGAGCCCCTACTCGGATGCTGGGTTGGGCTACGCCGTTGAAGTTGGAACGCTGGTGGCTGCAGATGGCTCGGTCTCCGAAGATGCGAATGAGAACATCTTCCGCATTGTCACGGTACGCGTGAGTTTTACTTCTGCCAGCACGGCTTCCTATCAGGTTCCCTTCAGCACGATGGTGTCTGCGATATGAAAGTTATCGAGCAAACAAACCGTAGGGGTTTTACGCTGCTGGAGTTGCTCGCCGCGATACTTGTGATGAGCATTATCAGTGCCGTGGTTCTTCCTGTAATTACCTCGGCGTCTGAGTCATACAGCACAACCAGGGATGTTCGCGAGAGAACAGAGCGAATGACTTACGCGATCGATCGTATCTCTCGCATCATTCGTCAAGCACCCATTGGGTCGGGGGATGCTGGGATCGGTATCCAGTCTGCGACAAGCCAGTCGCTGGTTTTTACGGACGGCACGGGGTTTGATCATGTCGACAATGAGATCCGCATGCGTGTACCCGGATACGACCCCGCGACGCTCTGTGCTGATATAGATAGTCTTGAGATCGCCTACTTCGCGGATGATGGTGTCACGAGTACCCTCGCGACCCCAGCAGAGACGCATCGAGTAGTAGTCACCCTGACGAACAATGAGCTTCGCATGAGCATCGTGGCGCATCCCCGCGTTTGGATTGGGCAGCAGGGGGGATCATGACTCAGGGAATGCGCCAAACAAACAGACGCGGAATCATACTGGTTGTCATTGTCGTCGTGATGTCGATTTTGGCTCTGGTTGTCGCGGGGGCGATCCGCCCCGTTCGCGACGAATCAGAACTCGCGGCTTTGCGGGTTGAAACGACTCGCGCGTTCTATGCCGCCGAAGGAGGAGCATTCATCGTGATGAATGCGGTCATGGATCGAGCGGAGATGCCTTCTGAAGGCAGCACCCTTGATCTGGGGGGGCAGGATATCCGCTTTGTGCAGTTACCGGGATCAGACCCGGTTGCTGTAATCGAAGGAAGTTCCGGTAACGCCATCCGACGGATCGAACTCACGACTGAGTAGGTTCTTGCAGAATAGTAAAACTTACACCTTTCTGCCCAAGTGGAGGGCGATCTCAGACGATTCTACAGAAGTTCACTCCCGTGATCGAGGGGCTACACATGGCTAACAGTTCTAGATTCATCATTTCACTTTCTCCATCGCACCTGAGTGCAATCGCTGTTCGTAGAGGGCGGGTGCAACAGGCAGAAGTCACCCGTCTGAATCCGAATGAATGGCAGGCGCACTGGGCCGATGGTCTGATGTGCCTTGATCAGCCATTGCGTCAGATCCTGTCTCGGTTTTCCAGCCTGCCTCGTCATGGCGTCACGCTGATTTATCAGTCACCCACGCTGACAACCCAAGTGACGACCGCAGAGCAAGGGGGCGCGTACGCTCGAGAAACAGCAAGATCGAAGATTCGTGAGACCGTTGGGGTTGATGCTACCTTGTGTGTGTGTGAACTGGGCCAGGGGCACGCCGCAGGCACCAAGAACATCATGCTTGCGTATTCCGATCGGGACGAGACGCTCCGAGCGTTCTATGCATGGTTAAACCGGTGTGGCATCCGCGTTTCGGGGATGATTCCATCGAGCGTGATCTCTGTGCTCTGCGCAAGCGATCAGGCGATTCAGGATTCAGGCGAATCCGCCATGTTCTACCTCGATAAGCATTCGAGTGTCATTAGCTACGCCGATCACGATGGGCATCTGTCGCTTGTACGCCCAGCTGATATCGGTTTCGAATCGCTCACGGACGCCTACAAGCAGGTTCTGCGTGAGTATGCAGAACAAAAGGGTGAAGCGACAGATCACACCTTCGATCTGGAGGCTCAGGAATACCTATTCGAGCACGGTATCCCATTCCAGCCCAAGCAATGCAACGGGATTGAGTTGCGTTCGAGCATGCTCCCTCGGATGGCACCCGCGTTGCAGCGGATCGGAATTGATCTAAAGCAGACGATTCGGTTTGGTATCAAAGACCCATTGACTGTCAAAAACTTGATCATTCTTGGCCCTGGTGGCGCCATTCCCATGATTACACGGGCAATTGGTGACCATCTGGATCTGCATGTTCATTCTTTCGCGGGTTGTGATCAGTACGATCCTGCGTGCGCCGGATCGCCCGGATCAACCGAGTATGCATTCATCAAGATGAGTTCGGCTGTTCCCCCCTTGCTGCCGCGCATCGCGGACGAAGAGAGGTCGCGTGGTCATTTAAAGAAGGCCATGGCCGTAGGACTCGCGCTCGCAGGACTCGTTATGGGCGGGCAATACATGCTTGCCACAAGAGAAGTCCAAAGGATAGAGGTGAGCATGCGTGCAGACGCCCCTCGCTTCGATCAGGTGTCCGCTTTCGAGAACGCGAGCGTCGAAGTAAGCCAGACCCAGAGCATGCTAGGGCAGATTGCGAATCTTGTTTCGACTCATTCTTCTGTGAGTGCCTGCTGGGAGCATCCACTCGCGAAACTCGGTGAAATCACGGGGAATGGGATCCGTATTCAGGAAATGCGAGGCCAGTTTGATGATGGTGAGCCGGTGCTCAAACTGAACGGGTACAGCGTTGCCACGAATGACAAACTCCCCGGTCAGGTTCTCGATGACTTTGTAGCGGATCTGGAGTCCATCCCTCGGGTTCAATCGGTTCAGCTTGGTGCAACAACGCGGATCGAGATATCGAGCAGTAATGCCGACGACAACGAAGAGTTCGAGTGGGGGTCTCAGTTTTCACTGAGCGTGCTGCTCGAAACGCATACATCACCATACCACGCTGCGGCGAAGGTGCCCTCAATGAGCGATTGGACTCAGCCATGAGTACAGACCTGACACGATCAGCCATCACACGAATCGCGATCATCGGCATCATTGCTGGAGGAGCAGGCTTCTTCTTCGTTAAGCCGAAAATGACCGCGGCGTCGGACCTGCGTGCTGAATCGGAACGACGAATCGAGTTCATCCGAGCGGGTGAATCCAACATTGCTCTCCATCAGGAGCAACTGGAAGAGTTGGTCAGTTCCACGATTGAGTCGCGAAAAGCCATGCTGGAAGATCTGAGCCCGGACGACGATCTTCAGGACCAGCAGGTCTTCCAGAGGATGGCTGCCGCCCGTGGACTGACAATCACGCGAGTCGAGCCGCTCCGCGAATCCTCCAATGCGAAGGAGATCGGTGAGTTCGGTGCAGAAGCAGTGATCCTGCAAAAGGAATACCGGATTGAGTGCAGAGGATCTTTCAGCGGACTCGTGCGGTTCATCGAGGATATTCAACAGAGCAATCGTCATATGAGTGTGTCGAACTTTCGTCTCGTACCGACAGATGCCAAGCGTATCCGTTGTAGTCTCACGATCAGCATGGTCGAACTGACCGCCTATCCAGAGTCGCTCGATATAGTTTTTAATCCGAAATCCGCGTCCGGTGGTGCTGGTCTCATGAACGGGGGAGAAGAATGAGCAGCTCAAGCTCGAATAAAGTCGCTTATTTCGCTGCGGCAACCGTTCCATCTCTATGCGTCCTGGGATCGCAAGTGATTGGCAATGCCCCGCGTTCTGTTCAGGCCCAAGACCAGGTCGCGTTCTCGATCCCCGCGCAGATGTTTTCAGTTGCAACTGTCGAATCAGAGAACGAGTCACTCACTGAAAAGAGCATCGCCTCGCCGTTCTTCTTTGATGAGATTGAACCCTACATGGAAGAGGTTCAAGTCGTTGATACATTCGTGCCTCGCGCACGACCAGCTACACCAGAGTCATTGCCCGCTGTACGCGTGACATCGATCCTTCCACATCCGAAGAACCCGCTCGCGATCATCGACGGCAAGCCGCGCCGTGTTGGCGACACGCTCGACACTGGCTGGACTGTCATGAGCATCAATGGCAAGGATTTTTCAGTCACACTCCGTCATACAACGGGTAAAGAGATCCGCGAAGGGTTAAACAAAGACTGATACAGATCCAGACGACTCAGGTCCAAGAACTCGTCATCTCACCTGACAAGCGGCGAGCTGCTCTTGCTCTCGCTGATCTGATCTCAAAGGGAACTGAAGATCTCTCCGTGATCATGGCGAAGTCCTGTTGTTTGAGCATCGTGCTACCACCATGCCGCCCCGCACCCTGTGTTCACACTGCTTCAGGCGTTCTCAGGGCAGTGGGGGACCATTCAGTAGCGTCTGGGACTGAGCGGTTGTGATGTGAGCATCGGCCGTTCAAGGATTCCACTCGCCCAGAATGCTCGTTCGGCTCATCCTAAACCAACGCCTGAAACAGGTTTGACTGATAGCCACCGACGAGCTACTCTAGCTGTGCCCACGGCAATGGCAGTGCACTGTCAAATACCGGAAAGGGCGTATAGCTCAGTTGGCTAGAGCGCTGCCGTCACATGGCAGAGGTCACTGGTTCGAGTCCAGTTACGCCCACTTTCTTCGATATGCTCAGGCCTTTACTCGTTCCTGTTCACGCGGTGTGCTCCTCATGGGTAACCACGGCGGCGAGCGGGGGAGTTCGCCATTCGGCTGCATGTCCTGCTACAATTTGATGTTTCGAAAGCAGGTGCGCGTGTCTAAATCTCCTGAGAGTCAACCGTTCCAACGAACTCGACGCGACCACGCGTCCGAGATCGCGGAGGATTATGTCGAGGCTATCGCGGACCTGATTGGCGAGCATGGCCGGTGTCGGGTCCGTGATCTCGCCGAATGCTTCGGCGTGACGCATGTAACTGTTGTTCGCACAGTTCAGCGGCTGGAGCGGGATGGCTTGATCGTGACGGAGCCGTATAAGCCGATCGAGCTCACCCCGCAGGGGGCGCGACTCGCTGAGGAATGCCGCGCTCGACACGATATCGTGTTACGATTTCTGATCGCGCTCGGGGTTCCCGAATCAGTCGCGGCCGTCGACACCGAGGGCATCGAGCATCATGTCTCGCCAGAGACCCTCAAGCGTTTCGAAGCGTTTATCGATCACGACAAGCGATAGGACTGGATCGAGTTTGTGCTTTGCGTTCGCTTGACACAAAATGTAGCGCGTGATACAATGTTGTAGCGATGGCTACATTGGCCCGCCATAGGAGTATGCATGCACTGGCTAAAACTCATCGGATCCATCCTCGTTGCGTGGTCGACCCTCCTGAACCCGTTATCTGTTCAGGCGGAAACCGACGAGCAGTATCAAATCGTCGCGACTGTTGGGATGATCGAAGATGTGGCCCGCTCCGTTGCGGGTGATCGTGCTGAGGTCATCGGGCTGATGGGGTCGGGTGTGGACCCGCACCTCTATAAGCCGACCCGTTCGGACATCCGGAGGCTAATGGGCGCGGATGTAATTTTTTATAACGGACTCCTGCTCGAAGGGAAGATGGCCAACTCATTGATTCGTGCTGCAACAGGAGGGAAGAAGGTGCACGCCGTCACTGAGCTGCTCGATGAACAGTACCTCCTTGAGCCTGAGGAGTTCGAGGGGCTTTATGATCCGCATGTTTGGATGGATCCAGATGCGTGGTCTCGGACGATCGATGTCATTCGCGACAAACTCACAGAGTTCGACGCTGAAGGGGCTGACTCGTACAAGCGGAACGCGGAAGCATATAGCGCGAGACTTTCTGAACTCGACGCGTATGCCGAGCGGGTCCTCTCGTCCGTGCCGGAATCACAGCGCGTCCTTGTGACTGCTCATGACGCGTTTAACTACTTCGGGCGTCGATTTGGGTACGAGGTTGTGGGGATCCAGGGGCTCTCGACGGAATCTGAGGCGGGAGTCCGCGATATCGAGAATCTCGTTGATCTGCTCGTCGCTCGCAATATCGGAGCGGTCTTTGTCGAATCCACAGTTTCAGATCGCAATATCAAGGCATTGATCGCGGGTGCCAAGGCCCGCGGACACACGGTTGTCATCGGCGGTGAGTTATACAGCGACGCGATGGGCGGCGCTGGCACATACGAGGGTACCTACATCGGGATGATCGATCACAATGTCACCACGATCGCTCGTGCACTCGGGGGAATGGTGCCAGCTCGCGGCATGAATGGGAAGCTCCACAAGTGAGCCCTGTTGCAGCCCATTCGAACTCGAAACAGTCCGGGCTCTCAGAGTATCCAGAGCACTCTGCAGAGAGCCCGTTGTCAATTCACGCGATGACCGTTGCTTATCACAAAAAGCCAGTCCTATGGGATGTGGACTACGACGCCCCTGCGAATAAGCTCATCGCGATTGTTGGACCCAACGGCGCGGGCAAAAGCACATTCATCAAGTCCTGTCTTGGGCTCATCCCCAAGGCGTCTGGCCTAGTAGAGTTCTGGGGGCAGCCGTACCGAAAGGTTCGCTCACGCATCGGTTATGTCCCCCAGCGTGAGAGTGTTGATTGGGACTTCCCTGTATCCGCACTCGATGTCGTGTGCATGGGCCGGTACAGACGGATCGGCTGGTGCAGGCCAGTGACCCGTAAGCATAAGGTGGCGGCCCTTGACTGCCTTGAACTCGTCGGAATGCGGGACTTTGCGAACAGGCAGATCAGTCAGCTCTCGGGGGGGCAGCAGCAGCGTGTATTCCTTGCCAGGGCACTCGCGCAGCAGGCGGAGCTTTATTTCATGGACGAGCCCTTCGCGGGCGTCGATGCCGCGACCGAACGGGCGATCATTCAGGTCCTCCGTGAGCTCAAGAACAGCGGTAAAACCGTCATCGTTGTTCATCACGATCTGCAAAGTGTCCCGGAGTACTTCGACGAGGTGATTCTTCTGAACATGCGCGTGGTTGCGTCCGGTCCTGTCGGCGAGGTCTTCACCGAGACCAATCTCCACAAGACTTACGGTGGGCGTCTTACCCTCCTCTCCGAGGCCGCCGAAGCGATCGCCCGCACCGAGTCGGGGGTTTGAGTCACAGTGCCCCTGCGCATTCCCATCCTGTTCCATGCCAACATGCAACACTCCATTCAGGAAGTGACGGATGAATGGCCGCGTATGTCCGAGATCATCGAGACGATTACTTTCCGTGCGGGATACAACACGGGCATGGTGATCGGGGGCACGGCTCTCCTCGGGCTTGCTGCTGGAATAATCGGTGTCTTCGCTTTGCTCCGCAAGCGTTCCCTAATGACAGACGCCCTAAGCCACGCAACGCTACCCGGTATTACCCTCGCATTCCTATTTGCAGGGACATTTGGGCTTGAGTCCAAATCGTTGCCCGTTCTGCTGGTTGGTGCGAGCGTGACTGGGGTTCTCGGTGTGATCTGTGTCCAGCTTATTCTGCACCACACACGACTGAGAGAGGACGCGGCAATTGGGATCGTCCTGAGTGTGTTCTTTGGCGCTGGGATTGTTGGGTTGAGCTACATTCAGGCCAACGCGCCAGGTGATTCAGGTGGGCTGAATCACTTTATCTATGGGCAGGCCGCGACGATGAGGGTGGGGGATGTCGTCCTCATGGGCTCCATCGCATTGGTTGCGATCATGGCGACTTTACTCTTCATGAAAGAGTTCGCGATCGTTTGTTTTAATGACGCGTTTGCCCGTGTCGACGGCTGGCCGGTTGGCCTCGTTGACCTGTTCATGATGGCACTCGTGGTTCTAGTCACCGTAGCCGGGCTGCAGGCGGTCGGGCTTATTCTCGTTGTGTCCATGCTCATCATCCCGCCAGTCGCGGCGAGATTTTGGACCGATCGGCTCTCTGTGCTCGTGTTGATCTCGGGGATCATCGGCGCGGCGAGCGGCTATCTTGGCGCGACGGTATCCGCGCTTTTTCCCCGGAAGCCCGCGGGCGCAGTGATCGTCCTCACCGCGGGATGTATCTTCGTGCTCAGTATGTTTCTTGCCCCCAAGCGAGGGGTATTCGCACACGCGATCCGTCGCGTGAGTGTCCGGGTCAAGGTCGCGGGGGACCATCTTCTCGAGCATGTATACGAATCCCGACAATCAACGCTCACTTCGGATGACTTTGCGAACTTCGCCCGCATGCAGGGATGGTCTCCGCTTTTTCAGCTTCTGATCCGATTTGCGTTGCGTAGAGAGAACATGCTCGGCTCGAAGACTCGTAGCGAGATCCGAGTCACCGAGGCGGGGCTTGAACGCGGGGCACGCGTATCACGAAACCATGCGCTCTGGGAACAGTATCTGGTGAGCCATGCTGACATCGCGCCCTCACATGTAGACTGGTCCGTAGATATGGTCGAGCATGTCCTTTCTGACGAGCTCATCCATGAACTCGAAACCGCACTACGGAATCAAGGGGTCGACTTCCCTCCCAGCCTGGAGGGAGTGGGCTGATGTATTTCGATCTCGCATTGGACCTGTTTCCCTTACTTGCGGCGGCTTTAGCTGCCGTGTGCTGTGGGTTATTGGGCAACTTCCTTTTGCTACGCAAACAGAGCATGATGGGCGACGCGATCTCACATAGCGTTCTTCCGGGTCTAGTGATCGCGTTCCTTATCGCTTCGACTCGTTCGCCGCTTGTCATGCTTGTCGGAGCGACTATCGCGGGAGTTGTCACGGTGGTTCTTGTCGAGTTCGTAAAGAGATTCGGCAAGGTTGAACCGGGTGCGGCCATGGGCGTTGTGTTTTCAATCCTCTTTGCTTTGGGCGTGTTGCTCATCGAGAAGGCCGCGGTTCGCCATGTGGACCTGGATGCAGAGTGCGTGCTTCACGGCCAACTCGAAACACTTGTCTGGTATAGCGCACCTGCGACTATCTCTGGGCTGTGGAGTGTCGAAACTCTCGACGCTATACCCCGCCAGATCATCACACTCACGATTATTCTGATACTCGCAATCGGCTTTGTGAGTTTGCTGTTCAAAGAACTCCGCCTCGCATCCTTCGATCCCGCGCTCGCGACAACACTCGGATTCAACTCGACACTGTTGCACTATCTCCTCATGATTTTCGTAGCGGCGGCAACGGTTGCGAGTTTCGAGGCCGTGGGTTCGATCCTCGTCATCGCGATGCTCATCTGCCCCGGGGCAACAGCTCGATTGCTCACGGATCGCCTTCGAACTCAAATCGTGCTTTCTGTGCTTATTGCGCTATTCACAGCCGTGGGGGGATACTTCTCTGCAACCATTATCCCAGGATGGTTCGGTCGAGATACCGTGAATGCCGCGGGTTCGATCACAGTGTTTTCCGGTTTGGTATTGAGTCTGACCATTATCATTTCGCCATCGCACGGTATTCTGTCACGAATGATCCGTCGTATTCGCCTCTCTTCGCGCGTTGCACTTGACGATTTGCTTGCGACGATGTATCGCGCTCAGGAGCAAGCCCAAGCGGAGATGAGTGCCAGTGATATTTCAGATGCTATTCTGCGTTCTAAGCCGCAGCCGCTGCTGAATCGGGCTGTCAAGAGAGCATTGATTCAACGGCATAGAGGCATGTATTCATTGACTGAGAAAGGGCAGCGTGCTGCGAGAAGCATCGTCCGTCGCCACCGTCTCTGGGAACACTACCTCGTCGACCAAGCCGGATTGGCGCCCGACCATGTCCATGAGACCGCTGAGCGTCTGGAGCACTTGCCTCCCGTCCCACCCGCTGGGCCGCAGACTGACCCGCAGGGCAAGGTTATTCCTGACGATCCACAAGTCCCCTGAGCCGGTCCCGCACAGACCGGGCAATGGACACCGAGTTCTCAGTATCCGAGTGCACACAGAGTAAATCGCACATCTGTTCCAGCACCAGATGTTCCGCTTGATCAGCGGCGGTCGTTGGGTCAGAGATCAGAGCTCCGGGTTCTTCACGCGATACAAGCTTCCAATCTGCCCCATATGCACGATCACAGAATCCTTCGGCCCAAACCGGGGCATTGGCCTCACGGAGGGCCCTCACAGCGGGGCACCCAAGGGGCATCACGATGAATGCGCTCGGGCAGGTCTCTTCCGTAAGTTTCCAGAACCACACTGCCAACTCTGGATCTTCCGCGAGACTGTGATACAACGCGCCATGAGCCTTCACAAACGATACTGGTACCCGGCGGGACTCAGCAATAGACAGCAGCGAACGAAGTTGTTCACTGATCGTTTCTTCAAGATCAGCACGGCTGATCTCCATCGCACGACGCCCGAAGCCATCCCGATCAGGGTACGATGGATGGGCCCCGATGACTTGATCATTCTGACTCGCAAGATCAACGAGCCGTCGCATCGATTCGGAATCTCCTGCATGCCCGCCGCATGCAATACTTACTGCATCGACGACATCGAGCAAATCGATCTCGATCTGCTGTCCTCGCGGATCGTTTGCCTCCCCCGTATCGCAGCCGATAAAGATTTCACGCATCAATCAACTTTCCCTTGTGAAACGCGTAACGCTGCGTTGCGATCCACCCACTCAAAACGAAGGCGATCATTCGGTCGAGCCTGCGCAACCCTAGGCAGATCGGCTTCGATGACACAGGCGATGACCGGGTACCCGCCTGTTACTGGCCCATCGACACCAAGCACGATGGGTTGCCCATCCGAAGGTACCTGTACATATCCAGGCAGTGTGCCCACACTGGCAACACGACCCGGTACATCACCAACCAATGTTGTGCCACCAAGCCGAACTCCAGCCCTGTTGCTTTGCATTTGCACAACGAATTCCTGACTACCGAGTTGTTGGATCTGTTTCTCGTTGAACAGACCCATATGGTGCCCGGGGACAATCCGGATCTTCCGATCAACTCGTTGCACAATCCCGATTTCGATTGAGTTCATTGACGGCTTACCAGGTATGCCCACAGGGAGCACATCGCCCACACGGAGAGACCGCCCAAGACCAGCATCTGGGGTCGAAACCAACGCGGATCGACTACCCAAGTCTGCCTTCGTTGTGAACCCGCCAGCAATACTCAGGTGGGTCCGCATGCCCTCTGTGATCGAGCCAACCCGCAATACGCTACCACTTGCGGCCTGCACGAGGCGTTGGTGCGGCACCGGCATTGAACGCTCGCCAAGAGTCAGCGACGCATCCGGCGCATGTCCACCGCTCAGGCAGATGCACGCATCTCCCTCGAACTGAAACATACCGCCCACGAGTGTCATCTCGATCGAAGCATCGTTTGAGTCATTGCCGAGGATCAAGCTTCCGATCAAGTGTGCCTCTCGATCGAACGCTCCGCCTGTCGGCACGCCCATTTGCCGATACCCGGCTCGACCAAGGTCTTGCACGCTGCTCTGCATTCCCGGATCGATGACTCGCACAGCACTCATTCTGCTGACTTTCTGGAGTTGAACTCATCGTACGGGATGGCGTGAAACCGGACCCGATCACCGACGCGGAGCAGTGAGCAAGGTGAATCGTCCGATGGAAGGAACAATGCAGTCGGGCTTCTTCCGATCAAGTGCCATCCTCCGGGCGTCTGGAACGGATAAACAGCGGTAAACCGTTCCGCAATCGCTACGCTCCCAGCCGGAACTTGAGTCCGCGGAGTCTTCCGCCTCGGAAGCTGCAATCGCTCATCGATCGATCCCAAGTATCCAAAGCCTGGTGAGAACCCGATCGATTCCACGATGTACACCTCCTTCGTATGGAGATCGATCAACTCCTGGATCGACATCGCGCACGCTTCGGCCACGGCACGGAGATCAGGCGAAACTCGATTGTCGTAGCATACCGGAATGAGGTGGTCTCTCGGTGACCATTCGAGATCCTCACCCGCGAGCGCATCCCTTGCTGTCTGATTGATCAGAGATTCGACCTCATTCCCGACGACAAGCTCTGGTTCAAGTTCGACCAGCACCCCGGGGCCAGCAGGGACGACCGAACGTGCCTGTTCGCCAAGGCGCCGCCTGAGCAGATCCGCGGCACCACACGACACGCGAGTTCCGTATTGTGCGTCAGGAAACTCCACCCAGATCGAGCGTTCACTCGTCCAGTTGACCAGAAAATCAGGCATTCAAGCAAGGATATGAGGTTGGGTGACTGCTCGATCAAGAGGGGCTGCAAAAACCCAAAATCAGCCCAAAAACGAAGAAAGCCCCGCGTTCACGAGGCTTTTTCAAGCACGGGCGGAAGGATTCGAACCCTCAACCTCCTGATCCGTAGAAAGGCGCAATCGTCTTTAGCGGCCTTTAAACGCGGTTTATCGAGGGTTGGGTTTCCAAAAGCGGATACTTCTGCGGATACGCGGACCACCTGATCGGCGTCAGATTTCACCTTACCAGCGGTCAGATTTTGGGCGGGACTCAGCCGCACGATTGTCCAAGAAATTTGGACAATCGTGCGGTCGCTCGCGTGCTTCGAACGCCCGGCTCAATCGGCATTTGCCTTGACAAGTACGGAATATATCAGTATAGTCATGGTATCATATAGACGATGACTCTGGACGCCACACAACTCGATCGGGCTCTCCGGGATACCGGCGAGCGGCTCGCCGCCAAGGGCGATACGGGGAAGGTCCGTCTCTACCTTGTTGGCGGCTCGGCCGGGCTGCTGAGCGGATGGCTGTCCGGGGCTCGATCCACGGGCGATGTGGATGTGACGCAAGCGGAGCCGGCGGAGGCATGGGAAGCGGTCATTCGGGCGGCAACGGAGGTCGCGGACGAGTTGGGATTGCCGGCGACCTGGTTGAACGACAAGTGCCGCATGTACGCGTGGTGCCTGCCGCTTGGTTGGAAGGAGCGGTGTGAGCCGCTGAGGACATTTGGGCCGCTGGAGGTATGGCGGATCAATCGGAAGGACTTCATCGCGGCGAAGGTGGTCTCGTCTCCGAGCCGGCCGCAGGATTTCGAGGACCTGCTCACCGTGAAGCCGGCGGCGGAGGAGCTCGACTTCACTGATGAGCACCTCGATCGCTTGGAGCGGGAGTCGCTCGATCCGGATCAGTCGTTCGAGGATGCTCGAGCAATCGTTGAATCACTGCGAGGTGTGTTGTGAAGAGTAAGACCTACGACAATGTGGAACGAGACTGGGCTCGCGTCGGCGTGCTCTTCGGCTGCGAGCCGAGCCACGAAACACCCGACCTTGAGCGATTGCTCATCGACACCGCCCGCAAGTGCCCGGACAACGCACGCCTGCTCCCGCTCGCCGTGACTTGGCTCGTCGAGTACGGACAGTTCGTCGCCCGGCACCGCCTCAAACGGCTCGTGCAAACTGAGCTTGAGCCCGAGCCGCAGGCGGTCCTGGGGCTGATCATTGAGGAAGCTGTTCGCCATGGCGCGACACGGGAGCTGTTGATTGTGTCGGAAGAGTGCCACCCCCTGTCTCCTGCCGCGCCGCTGTCGAGGGCGCAGCGTGACAATGCCTCGGTTGCACACATTTCTGAGCGTCGAGCATCAGAGTTGTCGCAGAAGTGGGGCGTGTGGACTCCACCGGTCGAGCTGAAACCGGACGCGGTCCGCCCGGTGACTTGGCTACTCGACCAGAACAATGAGTACCGGGAGCGGGTCATTCGAAAGGGCGACCTCCGAGTGAGCATCATCGAGACGCTTCGCCGTGACGTGCCCGGGCACAGCGTTGCCTCTGAGGCGGCCCTATCGAGACTCAGTGGGGCGACCCGAGCAGCAGTCAGGAAAGCCTTGGACGCCCTAAGACTTGAAGGCGTCATCGGGCTCGGAAGAGATGCGATGAACGAGCGTGATCACCCAGTGACATTGAGGCGTGTCGCGTAGCACCTGCGTGCGGAGAGGGGGGACTGTGTCGGCTGGGCACGGCCCACGAGCAGCAAATGCGGATGATGGTGATAAATGCTTTCCCGGCAGTTGCTTGCGCCGATCGATTCCAATTCGTCTGATGCGATTCGAACCGCTTTGGATTGGCGGATCAAGGCCAGTTCTAGGCCAATGCAAACTCTACAAATCCGGCTCTTCGCGACGCCAACATCCCGTCTAGCTCCCGAATGAGAGCTAGATCGCACCTCACTCTATGCCGTACTAAATCCATACGTCTCGGCAAGAGAACCGCTGCTCGCTCCCCAATCAGTCGAATCACTCGATCAATTTGAAAAATTGTAGTCGGGCTACAGTCCAATGCACTTGACATCGCCTCTCGATTCGATATGCTTGTAGCACAGCTACTGTATTTTGAACGCAGCGACTGGTCCGAGCACGGCTGCTGACGGCGAAGCATTCATGACCACGCGAACAGCACAACTCGACCAGATCGCCGAGGTCTTCAGCGGTCACTATGAGAAGGGTGCCGCCAAGGACGAGCCGTCCGGCACGCACCGTCTCGTGTTCATTGGATCCATCGATCCGGAGCCCGGCCATCGCTTGCTCCGCGATCGCTGCCCGAGGTTCACGCCGACCAAGGACCCCGGTGATGCCGTGCTCCAGCACGGTGATCTCATCATCCCCGCCCGGGGTGAGCGGCTCGACATCGCGATGATCGATGAGCCGCCGGATAGCCGACCTCTCGTGGCCGCGTCGTTCCTCCATGTCATCCGCGTGAACACCGACTACGCCGACCCCGGATACCTCGCCTGGTGGCTCAACCAACCGCAGGCCCAGGCGATCCTCCGTGACCGCGTCCGCGGCACGAAGATCCCGTTCCTTTCGTTAAAGGCGACGCGTGCGTTGGAGGCCCACCTCCCGCCGCTCGACATCCAGCGTCGTATCGCCGAGTTCCACACCCTCGCCGTCCGCGAATCCCAGATCATGACCGACCTGCGTGATACGAGATCGCAACTGAACAACGCCCTCGCACTCCAGGTCGCCACAGGAGCCGTCCACGCATGAGCCAGACCAAGCACACCACCAAGCAGATCGCCGACGCCGTCTGGGCCGCGTGCGACACCTTCCGCGGGGCCGTCGACCCGGCCAACTACAAGAACTACGCCCTCACGATGCTCTTCCTGAAGTACCTGTCCGACATGATGGTTGATCGGCGGGAGGAGCTCTCCAAGAAGTACAAGGGCGACGAGACCCGCGTCGAGCGTGCCCTCCGCAACGAGCGGTTCGTCCTCCCCGCGGGCTCCGACTTCCGCGACCTCTACAACAAGCGTGACGCCGACAACATCGGCGAGCTGATCAACATTGCCCTCGTCAACCTTGAGGACAACAACAAGTCCAAGCTGGAGAATGTCTTCAGCAACATCGACTTCAACAGCGAGTCCGAACTCGGCGAAACCCGTGACCGCAACGCCCGCCTGACGAATGTCCTCGAAGACTTCAACAAGATCGACTGCCGCCCGTCGCACCTTGCCGGCCGCGATACCATCGGCGACGCGTACGAGCGGCTCATCGGCTGGTTCGCCGCGGGCGCAGGCAAGAAGGCCGGCGAGTTCTATACCCCGCCCGAGGTCTCCGAGCTTCTCGCCAAGCTACTCCAGCCCGAGGAGGGTGCTCGCATCCTCGATCCCGCTTGCGGCTCGGGATCGCTGCTCATCAAGGTCGCAAGTGAGATTGGCTCAGAGAACTTCGCCGTCTTCGGGCAGGAGTCCAACGGCTCCACCTGGGCTCTCTGTAAGCAGAACATGTTCCTGCACCAGATGGACCAAGCCCGCATCGAGCGGTGCGACACACTCCGCTCACCCAAGCTGCTCGACAACGACGAGCTCATGCGGTTCGACATCGTTGCCGCTAATCCCCCGTTCAGTCTCGACAAGTGGGGCCAGGAAGAGGCGGATAAGGATCGATTCAATCGATTCTGGCGTGGCATCCCGCCCAAGAGCCGCGGCGACTACGCCTTCATCAGCCACATGATCGAGACCGCCCTGGAGGGGCACGGCCGCGTGGGCGTCATCGTGCCCCACGGCGTGCTCTTCCGCTCGGGGGCCGAGGGCCGCATCCGCCGCAAGCTCATCGAGGACAACCTGCTCGACCTCGTCGTCGGACTTCCGCAAAACCTGTTCTACGGCACCGGCATCCCGACTGCCATCCTCATCTTTGACAAATCCCGGAAGGGCAACACAAGCCGGGACACGGTGCTCTTCATCGACGCCAGCCGCGAGTTTGAGCAGGGCACCAACCAGAACCGCCTGACCGAGGACAACATCAAGAAGATCCTTGCGACCTACGAGGCGTACGAGGATGTGGAGAAGTACGCCCATGTCGCGACGGCGGAGGACCTCGCCCGGAATGACTTCAATCTGAACATCCCGCGGTATGTCGACACCTTCGAGGAGGAGGCGGAGATCGACATCGAGACGACGCAGGCCGAGATCGAGCGGCTGGAGACGGAGTTGACCGAGGTGCGTGGCAAGATGGCGGCAACGCTGAAGGAGCTCGGCGTTGGCTGCTAACACTTCGCCCCAGCTCGCTGCGCTAGCCGGATTGGGACTCGCCCCCCATTGGCGAGTGGTCCATTTCGGCACGCTCACTCGACTGGCCGCAGGCCAAGTTGATCCCCGCTCAGATGGTTACTCGGCAATGACTCATGTTGGTCCCGAAAACATCGAATCCGGTACCGGATTTGTCCACGCCGTGAGGTCGGCGGGCGAGCTCGACATGATCTCAGGGAAGTACGAATTCGATGAACAGGCCATCGTCTATAGCAAAATCCGACCTAATCTCAACAAGGTGTGTGTCCCTGGTTTTCGTGGACTGTGTAGCGCCGATTGCTACCCGATCTGGATCGCCTCGAAGACTGATGTGGATCGCGACTTCTTGCTGTACTACATGCTATCTGAGCTGTTTGTTCGCCAAGCGATTGCGGTATCGCGTCGCACCGGCATGCCGAAAGTCAATCGCCCCGATCTTGCGAAGATCAGAGTGGTGCTTCCTCCCAAAGCAGAACAGGAGCGGATTGCGTGCGTTCTGCAAGAGTGCGATAGCACCTCTCATCTAATTAACCGCCTGCTCCCTTTGATGCGGAAACGCTTTCGCTGCCTATCGCATCAGCTCCTGTCTGGTCGCCGCCGCTTGCATGCATACAAGGATGTGGATTGGGCACACGCACAACTCGGCGACTTGTTTGGTGACTGCAAAGAGCGTGGCCGAGCGGGTTTGCCAACTCTATCGGTGACCATCGATCGGGGTCTTGTTCGACGTGAGTCTCTGGATCGTCGCATGAGCGACGGGCTTACACCAGAAGAGCACTTGCTCGTGCGCCCTGGCGACATCGTCTACAACACAATGCGCATGTGGCAGGGTGCATCTGGTCTTTGCAGCGAAGAAGGCATCGTCAGCCCCGCTTATGTAGTACAAAGACCTCGAGCGTCCATTGATCCGCGGTTTGCCGCCCACTGGTTCAAGGCACCCCGGATGGTCTATCTATTCTGGGCCTACTCGTATGGTCTAACAGGTGACCGCCTGCGCTTGTATAGCAAGGACTTCGCTGTCATTCCCGTAAACTACCCACCGTCGATTGACGAGCAACAAGCCATCGCCGACATCCTTGATACCGCCCAACGCGAAATCGAGCTGCTCGAACAGCTCCGCAAGCAGATCCAACTCCAGAAGCGTGGCCTGATGCAGAAGCTGCTGACCGGCGAGATCCGCGTGCCTACGGAGGCCAACGCTTGATCGTCAATGCCCACCATCTCGCGATCGCCGTGGCCTCACGCATTGCCTTCGAGCAGATGTGTCAGCGTGAGGTTCTTATTGACGAGGCCATGGTCAAGCGGACGATTGCCGAGGCCTTGCAGGCGATGACGCAGCTCCGCATCGAGCCGGAGTACAACCACCCGGACATTGCGGGAGCCAAGCGGCTTGATCTCATCGGACGACGAAAGAAGAAAGGTCGGATTGCTCTCGCAGTTGAGACGAAGTGGGTGAGGTCCGAGGGTGGTGCACGAGACTGGCAATCAGAAGTTGCGGAAGACTCGCTCCGGCTCGAAACACTTCGTCGTGAAATGGCACAAGACGAAGAGCGATTGCTCGTGATCTGCGGAATTCATAAGACGATCGAGACGCAGTTGCTCAACAAAGGGCGGTACTACGACGGATCATCGTTCGCAGCATTTCCGCACATCGCATCGTGGGATCCGACCATTGTCGGAAAGGCTCGGAACCAAGAAAAAATTTCCGTACGCGGCTGCGATCACGGGATGCGGAAGCTGTGGTATCAGCTTGCCCAGAAGTTTGGCTCGGTACTCCCGGTGAGCTATCAGTCGGCGTACTTGGCCGATCACAGAGCAGATTCACGAGAGACATGTGTGCGAGCGATTGTGTGGAGGGTGAACCGCAGTCAGAATCGAAGTGAGTTCACAATACCACAGGATTGGGCATGAGCCCTGTGTCTGAGACGAGGATGACAATGGATGAACTTCTGTTAAACAACGACCACCGGATCGATCTGCACTATCACAGTGGTTTGGAGGATTCTGCATGACGACACCAAAGCTCCTCGATTTCAATGATGCGATCAAGCAATGCAACAAGGCTCCACACGCCTTGCTCGGCAACGGCTTCAGTGTGGCATGCCGGCCCAATCTGTTCAACTACAGCCGTCTCCTTGATCAGGCCAACCTCACTGACCGCCCGCAGGCACGCGAGGCGTTCGACCGGCTCGGCACTACGGACTTTGAGATCGTGATGAACGGTCTCTCCCGAGCAGCCGAGCTCGCTGAGGTGTACGGCACCTCTGATGGGTCACTCGCCGACCGATTCCGCGAGGATGCCGAAGCCCTGAAAGAAGTCCTCGTTCAGACGATTGCCGGGACGCACCCTGACCTGCCTAAGGCGATCACCGACGGGGAGTGTGCGGCAGCGAAGCGCTTCTTGTCCAACTTCCGTGGACGGGGCGACAAGCAGAAGATCTACCTGCTCAACTATGACCTCTTGACTTACTGGGCGTTGATGCGATCCGATGTCGAGCCGCAGCTTCAGTTTGACGATGGGTTCCGGCAGCCCGAGAACGGTCCCGAAGACTGGGTCGTGTGGGAATCGAATCGCCACAGTCAGGATCTCTTCTACCTTCACGGCGGCTTGCACATCTACCAGTCCGGTCCCGAGATCCGGAAGTTCACGTGGTGCAACACCGGCTTGCCGCTGATGGATCAAATCCGTGCTGCTCTCAACGCGAACCGGTTCCCGCTCTATGTTGCTGAAGGCACATGGCAAGACAAGATGACGCGGATCCGCCGCAGCGATTTCCTCGGCCGCGGTCGAAGGAGTTTCCGTCAGATCGGCGGTTCGCTTTTCGTCTACGGCATGTCGCTGAGTGACAACGACGATCACATCCTGCGAGCGATCGCGGGCGGCAAGGTCGAGCAGCTCTTCATCTCGGTGTACGGCGGCATGGAAACCGATGCGAATCGCGAGCTCTGTGAGCGTGCCCTCGCCCTGACCGAGAGGCGGCAGGGCATTGGCGGGCGGAACCCTAAGCCGCTCGATGTCCAGTTCTTTGACGCCGAGTCGGCGAACGTTTGGACAGCGAGCACACCAAAGGAGAAGGCGTGATGACGATGACAAATAACCCAACCGGGCTCACGCTCAACCGTCCCGTAGTGGTCCGCCCGGGGCGGCCGAACCTGCGGACGACCTTCCAGCTTTCGGCTAGCCTGATTCCCGATGAGCGTCAGTCTGTCAACGATCTGTTCACGGCCGCCCGCGACGCGTGCGTCAAGTGGGTGGCGGATCGGTTCCCGGAGGCGATCTCGCCCGAGGCTCGTAGCGGTGGACCGTTCGATCGTGATCTTCACGGCCAAGCTCTCCAAATCGTGCCAATCGAGTCCGAGGGTGTCTGGACAGCTCGCCTCACCCACCCGGATAGGGATGGTGTTCCGGGCCGCGTCTGGTCGGTCGAGCTCGCCTTGCTTCGGCAGGATGACCAAGTGGCGTGCGGCGTACGTGCCTTCTGCGCGTCACATCAGCCGACGCGGGCCCCGATCAAGCTCACGCGGCCCGGCATTGTGATCGAGCTGTCCAAGCGGTTCCGCATGCAGATCGCCGCACCTGTGTCCGGGTTGGCGTGGGAGCCACAGGATGAGGCTGATCTCGCCCGGCTCCATGAACTGCTCGTTGACCCGCGGCGGCAACTCCCGGTTTATCTGCTGTCGGCTCCGGACCGGAATCAGCTCGGCATCAGCCCGGCCCAATATCTGCTCGATCATGAGAAGCTCGCTCGAAAGTGCCAGGGCATCGCCCATGTGGTGACGATGCCATGGGAGATTGGGTACGCCTGGACCGAGATGGTCGGTAAGCCGTGGTCGGCGTTCCTCGGTGCGGTTCGGACATACCGCCCGGGACTTGACTTTGAGGAAGACAGCCCGTCGGACCACCCGCGTGCATTCGCCGATCGCATCCTCGGCTTCTACTACAACGGGCAGACGATGGAGCGGGCCTTCGAGGACTTCCTCATCGACAAAGCCTATGAGCACGCAGCGACTAAGCGGATGGACTGGGGATCGCTGATCTTCCTTGCCGACGCCCGAACGCGAGCCGCAGCTCTCGCCCGAGAGAGCACGACCGATGAGGGTGAGTGGCGTGAGCTCTACGAGACGGAGATCAAGTCGCTGAAGGAGAAGGTCACAGAGCTGGAAGGTGAATCTGAGGGTTATCTCGATGTCGCGACTGCAGCCGAGCTCGAGCGTGACCAAGCGGTGGAGGAAAGCCGCACGCTCCGCACGCAGGTCGACTCGCTCCGCATGGCTCTCCAGGCCAAGACCGGCGAAGACCCTGACACGACAATTCTGTTGCCCACCTCCTACGACGAGCTGCCGGAGTGGGTTGAGGCGAACCTCGCCGGCCGACTCACGCTGCACAACCGAGCGGTGAGCCGAGGCCTCAAGAAGCCTGAGTTCGAGGATGTGGAGCAGGTGGCCCGCGTGCTGCTGCTCTTGGCCGGAGAATACCGCACGATGCGAATGGGTCACGATGGTGGCAAAGATGCCTTCGATCGGAAAGTTTCAGAGATGTCTCTCCGGTACGACGGGTCCATTTCCGAGGAGCGAGCTGGACAAGAGGGTGAGACGTACTTCGTGAAGTGGCCGTATCCCACTTCAAGTCGGCGATTCCTCAAGTGGCACATTCGGTCCGGTGGAAACACTCGCGATCCGAAGCGGTGTCTTGCGGTGTACTTCTTTTGGGATGACGACACCCAGCAGGTCGTCGTGGGCTGGCTCCCGAGCCACTTGAACAACAGGCTGACTTGATGGACATGAACGATCACATCACGCCACGGTCTGACGAGGACGCAACCAGTCAGCTCCCCGCACTCAAGGTGCTGATCAATCTCGGTTGGAAGTATCTGACGCAGGAGGAGGCTTTGTCGCTGCGAGGCGGGCGAACCTCCGAGGTCTTGCTTTACGGGGTTCTCGAAGATTGGCTCCGTGAGAACAACCGCATCGAGTACCGTGGTGAGTCTGTGCCCTTCACCGAGGCCAACATCGCGTCGGCAATCGCGACGCTTCGCGACGAACAGGACGACGGCCTCGTCCGCACGAATGAGAAGATCTATGACCACCTTCTGCTCGGCAGGTCGCTCAAGCAAACGGTGCTCGGAGACAGCAAAAGCTTCCAGCTCAAGTACATCGACTGGGATGCTCCCGAGAACAACGTCTACCACGTGACGGAGGAGTTCTCCGTCGACCGCTCAGGATCGGATAAGACGTACCGCCCGGACTTGGTGCTCTTCGTCAACGGCATCCCTTTGGGCGTCATCGAGTGCAAGCGGAGCGAACTCGGGCCAGGCAAGCCGGCTCCCGTGATTCAGGCCATCGAGCAACACATCCGCAATCAGAAGCCGGGTGGGATCCCGAAGCTCTATTGGTACTCGCAGGTTCTTGGGGCACTCTCGCCTGCCGGTACTCCTCCTGAAGAGGTTGTCACGGACGAGTACGAGTCCGAAGCCAAGCTCCCCGCTCGGTACGCGACCACAGGTACACCGAAGAAGTTCTGGGCAAGCTGGCGTGAGTCAGCGATCGTCAACGGTGAGTATGAGGTGGCCGACGCCTCTGTTGATGCGGCGATCAACGATCGGCTTGGTCAAGCCGATGTTGAGCGACTGCTCAAACACCGGCCGGCTTCTGTCAAGGCCGACTTCCACGCGGCGGAAGACCAGGGACGCCTCGCGACCGAGCAGGACCGGCTTCTGTGCCGCGTGTTCTCTCCGGAACGCCTGCTGCGATTGTCGCACCGCTACATCGTGTTTGATGCTGGTGTGAAGAAGATCGCTCGATACCAGCAGTATTTCTGTGTCGAGAAGATCCGCCGTCGCATTCGTGACCTTGGACCGGATGGGATGCGTCGGGGGGGCGTCGTCTGGCACACCCAGGGCTCAGGGAAGAGCCTCACGATGGTCATGCTCGCGAAGGCCATCGCAATGGACCGGCACCGGGGCGACCTTCCCGGCGGCGAGGGGGGGGAGCGAATTGTCTTGGTCACCGACCGAGTCGATCTCGATGACCAGATCTACAAGACATTCAAGCACTGCGGCCTGAAGGCTGTTCAGGCGAATAAAGGAAGCGATCTGGTCCGGCTTCTCAAGGACACTGAAGCCAAGATCGTGACCACGGTGATCAACAAGTTCGATGCCGCACTCGGCAAAGAACAGATCAGCGTAGACGATCCAAATGTGTTCGTGCTGGTTGACGAGGGGCACAGGACCCAGTTCGGCATTCGTCACTCGACGATGAGACGCGTGCTTCCGAACGCGTGCTACATCGGCTTCACCGGTACTCCGGTTCGGCGAAAGGACCGGAGCACAGTTGAGAAGTTCGGTGGAATGATCGACGCCTACACAATCAAGCAGGCCGAGCAAGATCGGGCGGTGCTCCCCATCGTCTACGAGGGGCGACATGTTGTCAAAGATGTAAACCAAGCCGAGATCGACGACTGGTTCGACAAGTACACCGAGGGCCTGTCCGATGAGCAGAAGCAGGACCTGCGTCGCAAGGCGAGTACCGAAGACCAGATCATGCAGGCCGACCCGGTCATCCGACGGATTGCTCGCGATGTCTCAGAACACTACCGCAACTTCCTGCAGGGGACCGGCCTCAAGGCTCAGCTCGTCGCACCATCCAAGGCTGCAGCGATCCGCTACAAGCACTGGCTCGACGACCTGGGCGAAGTTCGTTCCGAAGTCTTGATCTCCGCGCCGGACGACCGGGAGGGCGACGAGGACATCTACAAGCCAAACCGTGAGCTCGTCAATCGATTCTGGGACGGCGTGTTGCAGAGATTCGGGACGGATGTCCAGTACGCCAAGCAGCTCATCAACTCCTTCAAGCACGGCGACACCGCGGATCCGGATAGCGATGCCCCCGAGATCATGATCGTCGTGGACAAGCTCTTGACTGGATTTGACGCCCCAGAGAACACGGTGCTCTATCTAGGCCGAAAGCTCAGGGAGCACAATCTCTTGCAGGCCATCGCTCGTGTGAACCGGTTGGCGACCGGCAAGGAGCGTGGATACGTCTTGGATTATCGAGGTGTCCTCGAAGAGCTCGATGATGCGTTCGCCATGTACTCCCGAGATCCTGATGACCCGGAAGCGGCGGACCTCGGATTCGTGGAATCCCTCGCGTGCATCGACAAGGCATGGGACGACCTACCGCAACGGCATTCGCTGCTTTGGGACACGTTCAAGGAGCTCGAAGGCAGTCGCGATCGGGAGGCGTACGAACAGCACCTTGCTGACGAGGCCTTGCGAATCCGGTTCTACGAACGCTACGCCGCCTTCGCTCGGGTGCTCGATGTCGCGTTGTCCTCCCACACCTTCCTCAACGCGACACCCGATGCGACAGTCGCGAAGTATCGCGAAGACCTGAAGTTCTTTGGAGAACTCCGGCGTGCAGTGCGGATCCGGTACGCCGAAGTCGTCGACTTCTCTGAGTATGAGCCGAAGATTCGGAAGCTGCTCGATCAGTACATCAGTGCGAGCGGTGTTGAGAGCATCACCGGAAAGATCGACCTTTACGATCGGGACCAGCGAGCTGCCGCCCTTGAAGCCGCAGGCTCCGCATCATCGAAGGCTGAAACGATCGCGAGCAACGTGAGCCGGGTTTTGAAAGAGCGTGTCCGGGAGGAAGACCCGGCAACATATCGCAGACTGTCTGCAATGCTCCGGGACATCATGGAGCGGATGCGTGCTGGTTGGCTGGCTGCTGCTGAAGCTCTTGCCCAGGTCGAGGAAGTTGAAAGCGAGGTCATTCGTCCGACAGCCGACGATGTGCCCGAGTCACTAAGAGACTCGCGGCTCGGTGCCATCATTTTCCGGAACATCAAAGACGAGATCGGAGACGCTAGCGAGCAAGCGGCAGTTGGGATCGAATCGATCATCCGAGACCGAGCGATTGTTGGCTGGAAGGATAATGTCGATTGCCAGAAGTCGATGCGTCAGGCAATCGATGATTTCCTCTTTGAGCTTGGCGATGCCGGCGGTGCCAGTTGGACTCTCGATACGATCGACAGAGTAGTTGACATGTCTCTTGAGCGAGCGAGGGCTGTGTTGTGACGGGAGGGCCCAAGCAACGAAGCATCATGGTTGGCTCCGAGGAGCTGCCGTATGTGATTGTTCGGACATCCAGCAATTCAGCTCGGCTCGTCGTTGCTCCCTCTGGAGCCGTCGAAGCCAGGGTGCCGAACGGCCGCTCCGAACAATCTGTCGAGCAGTTCGTCCGCAGCAAGGCACGGTGGATCATCCGGCAGCAAGACTACTTCGCGTCGTTTAGGCCACGTGATCCAAGGCGTCGGTATGTCAGTGGGGAGACCGTGCGGTACTTGGGACGTCAGTACCGATTGAAGGTCAACCAGTCGGGACAGCAATCCGCGAAGTTGCTCGGCAAGCACCTTGTTGTTGGGATCCAAGCGGGCAGCGACAGCGGTGAAGTACGACGCATTGTCCTCGATTGGTATCGCATGCGTGCGGCCGAGGTGTTCCGCCGGCAAGCTGACATCCTGTACGAGAGGTTAGCGGCACACGGCGTGGGTGAGGCACAGATCAGCGTGCGTTGGATGACGCGACGTTGGGGCAGTTGCACACCGACTAAACGGATCATTCTGAATCCGCTTCTTGTGATCAATCCGATTGACTGCGTCGCATATGTCGTCGCCCACGAGTTGTGCCACCTCAAGGTGCCAAACCATGGGGACGCGTTCTACCGGCTGCTTTCAACAGTCATGCCAGACTGGCAGAAGCGACGCGAGCGACTTGAGCGGTCAGGGGCTCACCTTGATCTTTGAGCTCAACGGGCTGAAGCATCTACGAATCCTGCTCGACCCAAGCGGGCTTCTAGTCATTTCGAGGTGCTCGTTCCCGGGAGTTCGCAATTGGATTGATTCAGTAGATGAAGCTGTCACGCCACAGACCCTGTTGATCGCCAAGTATCGGCGAGGAAGCCGGCGACATCTCTCCCCGCGTCAGTCAGCCGCCAAGTCCGCCCCGACTTCCGCTCGATCAGACCCGACTTGGACAGCACCGTTGTGATCTTCTTCCAGCCCGGCCGCCCGGTGGATGTCGTCTTCGCCGGATGACGCCACGGCAGCCTCTTGTAGTAACGGTCTGCGATCTGCCAGGTCCACTTCCGTTCCCGCAGCATGACAATCAGCGTGAGGTCGGCGGCGAGTGCCCACGCGGGTGAAGTCTTGGAGCCATCCCACTCTCGCTTGATCTTGCCGGCGTCGTACTTCGGGGCAATGTCTTCATGGTAAACGCCCACGCCGTCGATGACGACAAGCGGCGGCCGGAACAGAACATCGTCCGAAGTGACCGAGTTGCCAGGGTCGAACACTGCATCGAGGCCTTCTTCGTCAACGAGCTTGAGGAACTTCTTCACCTCCTCGTCGGTCATCTTCTTGGCGGGGTAGTGAGCGGCCCGACTCGGACGGATCACCGGTCCACGCTTCGGCCGCGGTCGCCGCGGGGCGGGCGGCGTCGAGGGCTTGAGGTTTACGGTCGTTGGATTGCCCATGAGCTGAATGAGGCGGCTACACGGTCCCGCCCCGTCGCCCGCCATCTGCAGCACCTGCATGTGTCGCTTCCGCCACACGTCCGCTCGGCGGGCAAGCTCGCTCTGGAACTCAACGCCACCTGCACCCCAGAGATCGACGATCCGCCCGGCGGTCACCACATGCCCTTGGGGCGACCCATGCATTAACAGTGCGTCGATGCCAACAAGCCATGCTCTCTCAATGTCGGTGAGTTTCTCGTCCATGGGTGCCTCCGGTATGCTCGACGGCTCCGCCGTCGACAAATTTTATCTGAAGCCCGCCCCCGGCCGTTAAGCCGGGAGAGGCGTTGTCATGGCAGGATCCGGCCCAAATGGCCGAGATCCTCAGGCAGCGTTGCGTTGACGCTGGCAGTCATTGCAGCCCTTAGGCTCGAACGGTTTCCAGCAGTCCTTCCTACAACGCTCTGGAAGCTCGACAGTTACGGCATCAAGCGGGATCGGCTCCCATTTCGGGGCCTGCCGGAATGCTGCCGGTCGGCGACGTTCCGCTAGGCCCCTAACTCGACGCTCAATGAACGTAGCAGGAACGATGAGCTCGAAGTCAACTTCGCTGTTTTCCATATCCGCGACCGCGGATCCGATCATCGCCTCGGCAACGGATCGCAACGCGGGCTCGCCCTCATACGCGAAGCGTTGCAGCATCGCCTGCATGTCCTCGATGACGCCCTTGGTGACTTCGCAGATCTCTTGCTCCGTCATTTCCGGGCCCGAGTTCATGGCCGCGAGTCGATCATCGATCGCCTGGATCAGCCCGGCCGTCTTGCTGATTGACTCGCGGACGAGCCCGTCGTCGATCCCGCCGAGCATGTCGACCTGCGATCGGTACCGATTGCGAAGCCGGTCCCGCTCCGCAAGCAGTTGGTCAACCTGGTCGGCGTTGCCCCGACGGTCCCGGTCTTGCTGCCTGATGGCGTCGACGATGACAATCTCAAACTCATCGAGCCCGCAGAGCAGCGACTCGATCTCCTCCAGGATCGCTCGATGGAGCGGCGGGGCCGGGAGTCTGCGGCGGAGGAATGACCCGGACGGTAAGGTCTCGCTGATTCCCTTCAGGCCGTAGTAGGTCCGGTTGCCGCTGCCGCCCCTGATTGCCTTCAGCGTGCGGCCGGTCGTCTTCTCGGTCAGCAACCCGCTGAGCAAGAACTTCAGACGACCGTTGGCCCGCTTGGGATCCTGAATCGATCCATCTGCGATCCGTTCGCGGTACTCCGCATGCGACGCCATCGCCCTCTCGCGGAGGTCCGCAGGCAGAAAATCCTTCAGCTTGGGGTAATCGACGACATGCCAGTCTTCGCTTGGGCGGATCCCGCGGATCAGCCGTCCGTCCGCGTCGTCGATCTGCTTTGGCAGATCGGGAGACTGGTTGCAGTAGATCGCATTGCTGATCCGGTTCGCGTATCCGTAGCCCGTATATACCTCGTTTCGCAGAATCGATTCAATGGTCGCCTTGTACCAGCGGCCGCCTGTCGCCGATCGAATGTCTTCATCATTCAGAACGCGGGCGATGCGAGTTCCGCCGAACCCCTCTTCATGATGCATCCGGAAGATCCTGATGACGACCTCGCGGGCCTTGGGATCGCCGGGTACCAAAGTATCCAGCTCAAGCGATCCCTTTCGGTACGCCCTGACCCCTGGCTCGTACCTGACGCCGAGCTCGCCGGTCGCCGGATCGATCTCGACGCTGCTGCCATCTTGCAGTCGGCGGATGATCATCCGCTCGTTGCCTTGAGGATCCAGGTACAGCTTGTCGATGCCGTACGCCGGGCGGACCGAATGGCTCCGCCGGTTGCCCTGCAGCGATGATTGCGAGCCGCGGGCCGACGACTCGCTGATCGACATCGCGTGACGTTTTGCCGCTTCGGCCTTGATGACGCGAACCAGGTCTGCGGTCGCCTTGTCCTCGATGTACCCGTCAACCTCCGCGAGCCCGATACCTTCATTTGAGAGCCTGTCCGCGAGATGGCCGAAATGCATGGCCCCGGATCGCCCGAACCGGCTCTGATCAAAGTAGACGACGACATCGATCCGCTCGCCCGCATGCTTGCGGTCGATGACCTGATCGACCATGCCATCAAGATTCTTCTTGATGGACCCGGACTTGCCCGCGAGCCTAACGGGCTCGCCGAGCTGCATGTCCATCCGTTTCGCAAACGCTTCGATCGAGTTGAGCTGATCGTCGATGGATGTATCAGCCTGCGTCATGGTCGAGCATCGCAAGAGCGGGACACCCCGCTTTCCGTTGAGTCGAGACTTCTGAGTCATGTCTCAACCTCCTTTGTAGCTGCCATCCGCTCGCGGACCATGGAGGCGATGAGCAGTCGGACGGCGTCGTTGAACTGTTTGTCCTCCTCCGGATCCTGCGGCCGATATGCGACCGCGATCCGGACCTGCCGC
>CEOE01004753.1_pt1 | contig 113891 bp, 66 predicted proteins | sample 530211 | NCBI WGS metagenome assembly CEOE01 (sample SAMEA2619779, study PRJEB7988) | marine metagenome | isolation source: saline water (ENVO:00002010), including
GAAACTCGCTCAGATCACCGACCGCACTCCCAGCATACGTCGGTTTGAGGTAGGGAACGCACACCGCCACCACGACCGCGAGCAGCACGATCGCGATGAGCACCTCCAGCAATGAAAAGCCTTGCTTACTGCGCATCGGCCTGTACCTCGTACCACCCGCTGAGCCCATTGAACTCGATACGTTGCGCCGATCCCTCACTAAGGATCAGGTATCCGTACCCCTGCGATTGTCCATGCGCGTCGAAGACCACGGAGTCTTCGAAGCCGAATGACTCAACCGTAAACCGCTCTGGTATTGATATACTCTGAACAATCTGAGGCTGCTCACGCCGTTGATACAACCGGATGGTCTTCCCCACTGCATCCATGCGTAGCACGACCAGACTCCCTTGCACAGCGAGTTGCCGCGCGCTCGCATCCATCTGGATCAGATCTGCTTTCAGACGCTCGATCTGGGACGCGCGAGAAGCCCTGGCGAGCGATGGCACAAACACCGCCGCGACCAGGCCCATGAGCACAACAACCGCCAGCACCTCGATCAGGGTGTACGCTCTTGGTTCATTCCTTGCGAAGTAGCCCTGCATGAGGCTTAATCCCGCAGATTCAGGGAGCTCAGGTCCGCATTCTCGTTTGTTCCGCCCGGCTGCCCGTCCGCCCCATACGACACGAGCTCGTAGGGGTGCCCGTCAGGGCCCGGCACGATGATATAGAACCGGTTGCCCCATGGGTCGAGCAACTGATCCACGGTCATGTAGAAAGCATCGGATGGGCTCGCCTCTGGCCCGGTCAGAACACCCAGCCCCCGATCGGCCGGGGGCCAGGCGCTCTTCTGGGTGTAGTAGGTCTGCACCTGCCCATCGATCAGCCCGAGCTGCGACTTGGCGAGTTCACGCTTGCTCTGATTGAATCGGCCTGCGATGCTGACCGTGAACACGCCCGCCACGAGCCCTAGAATCACTAGTACGGCGAGCAGCTCAACCAGCGTCATCGCACCGCGAGAACTGTACTTACTTTGTTTCGAGTGCTTATTCATCCAACCATCTCCTGCAGGCGGATCAGGGGCAAGACCGCGGCCATCACGACGGTCCCAACGAGTGCGGCGAGCAGCACGATCGCGGTAGGCTCCAGGAACGAAGCGAACCGGTCGATGAGTCTACGCGAGGCGCGAAGATCGAGCTCACCGATCCGAGCCAGCGTCCTCGGGAGCTCCCCCGCGGTCTCACCCGCGAGCATCACCTGACGGTGCTCCGCGCTGAACCACTGCTCGTCATCGAACAGGCACATCACCGGCTCCCCCTGCTCGATCCGATCGGCGCTGCGCTGGAGCGATCGGGCGAGCAGTATCCCGTGCGCCCCCCTCATGGTGGGAGCAACCACACGGATGGATTCTACCAAAGGCACACCGGTCTCCAGCAGCTCAGACAGCGAGAGCATCGTCTCGGCCGATTTCGTGCGACGGAAGACCCTCGGCACCCAGCCCGTCAGCTGACCGCGCAAACGCTCTTGAAGAATGCTCGGAAGCAGTCGAAGCATCCCAATCACAAGGAATGGCAAAAGCAGCATCGCCAGAATAATCCAGACCCCGTGCCCCCACACGAACTGACCGAGTTGCATGACACCGATCGTGAGTGTGGGTGGTTCGATCTGGGCGTCGTACAGGATACCGACAAGCTCGGGGAGCGTCTTCACACTCAGGAACAAGGTCACGCCGATCCCGATCACGCCCACGAGCAGGGGGTAGGACATCGCCCCGATGAGCTTCGACGAGAGCTCGCCCGAACGCGATTGCCGCTCAGCCAGCCGCCGAAGGATCGCGCCCATCTCGCCGGTTCGCTGGCCCGCATCGATCATGGCGAGCTCAGCGGCATCGAACCAGTCCGGGTGATCGGCCATGCAGTCACTGAGCCGACGCCCGTCTTTGAGCCCGTCGGCGATCGAGTGCGTCAGCACAGCCACATTCCTACTTCCGTTGCGTGACTGACCCATCGTCCGCACGGCCACGGCGAGCGGCACCCCAGAATCGAGCAGGATCGACAGGCTGTCGTAAAACTCCGATTTGCGATGCACACGCCGCGATCGCAGCTGGCGGTTCAGGAACTCTGAGATCGGGAGCTTGGTGCTGCGCGCAGCGCGTACAGGCCTGAGCGTGATCGGGCGCAGCCCTGCCTTTCGCAATGCCGCCCGAGCAGCAGCATCGGTGTCCGCCTGGATGATGCTGCTCTGGATCCGCAGCGTCTTGGCGTCGCGTGCTTTGTACCGCCAAGTGCTCACGCTATCGCCTCTCCCCCAAGATCCACCGCAACCCGCTCAATCTCCGTGAGCGTGGTGAGGCCCTGATCGATCAGGCGCTGCCCGTCTTCACGCAGCGAACGCCACCCCGAATCATGAGCGGTCTGACGCAGCTCGCTCGCTGAAGCAGACGAAGACACAAGCTCGCGGATGGGCTCGGTCATCTGCAGCAGCTCAAAGATCCCCGTCCGACCCGAGTACCCCGTCTGCATGCACGAGTCGCACCCCTGCCCGTGGCACTCGGCGTGTCGCTTTCGGACCAGCCGCTGGGCCAGCACGGCGCTAAGCGACGCGCTGATCAGGTACGGCTCGATCCCGAGGTCGATCAGCCGTGGCGGGGCACTCACCGAATCGTTCGTGTGCAGCGTTGAGAACACGAGGTGCCCCGTCAGGCTGGACTGAATAGCGATCTTGGCCGTCTCCGCGTCGCGGATCTCGCCCACCATGACGACATCCGGATCTTGGCGGAGGATGTGCCGCAGGCCCGATGCGAACGTCATACCCTTTTTGCGGTTCACCTGGCTCTGCGAGATCGACAGCCCTGAGGCGTTGAGCCGGTACTCGATCGGGTCCTCGATCGTCATGATGTTCAGGTCGCCGCCGCCGGTCGCGCCCCCGGATGATGCGAGTTCACGGAGCGTCGCGTAGAGCGTCGTGGTCTTGCCCGAACCCGTGGGGCCGGTGAGTAGGATGATGCCGTTGGGACGATTGGCGGCTGCGCGATACTTTGCGAGGATATCTGCCGGCATGCCGATGGCATCGAGCGTGGCGAGTCGTTGACCCTGATTCGAATCGAGGAAGCGGATGACCACCCGCTCCCCGTCGCTCGTCGGGAGCGTACTGATCCGCAGGTCGATCTCGTGCAGGTTCTGCATATCACCCTGACCGATCGTGACGCTGGCTCGCCCGTCCTGGGCGGTGCGGGTCTCTGCGATGTCCATGTGCCCCATGACCTTCACGCGGCTCGCGACCGGTGCAGCTAAACGCGTGGGGAGCGCCCTTGAATCGATCAGCGCCCCGTCGATCCGAAAGCGGACCAGCAGTTCGCTCGGGGTCGGCTGAAAGTGGATATCACTCGCTCCACGGCGGATGCCCTCAAAGAGGAGCCCATCGATCAGGCGAACGATCGGGGATTTGCCCGATGTGGAGAGCAGGTCAGCATCGGTCGCCTGCACCAGCCGATCGATCACCTCATCAACCTCGCCGAACTGATCAGATTCGTTATCAACTTGTTCACTCCGCGCGGGTTCACGGTTGACGTAAGCGGCATCGATGAGCGAAGCGAGCTCGGCAGCATCAACCGCGACCTTGCTCGGCCATCGCTCCAAGGCAACCGATACATTGTGCAGAGCCGCGAGGTGTGTAGTGTCAGCGTGCAGCGCGAAGGTTTGACGATCAGATTCGCACCATAGCACGAGATGCTCGCGAGCGAAGTCATGCGAGACCTGCTCAACAAAGTTCGAATCTGGTGAGCATCGCGAGAGCTCGATGGAAGCATCGGCGGTCGTCATCTGATGATCCTCGGCTCAACCTCTGGCCAGCCATCGTCCACACCAACCTCGTCGGCCAGATCCTCGCTGATGTACTTGAGATAATCGAAGTTGGCGCTGCGCATCACCGTCGCGCGAATAAACACGTAGAAACGCGATCGGCTCGTCGAGTCGGAGCGCGACTTGAACAGCTCGCCGATAATCGGCAGCGATGCGAGCCCGGGCGTCTTCGTCAGTGAGTCCCCGATCGAAGAACTCTCGATTCCCCCAAGGGCGATGGTGTAGCCGTCAGGGATGGTGGCGACGCTGTTGAGGGATGTCTGCTGTGTGGGCGGCTCGACTCCATCAGATGAGGACTCGCCAACAAAGGCACTGAGCGTGAACGAGTAATCCAGCACGATGTGATCCCCTGCGGCGATTTGAGGGCTCACGTTAATCGTGGTGCCGGCTGAAGCGGACCCACCGCGTGCTGTTGTTATGTTCGAGTCGGTGATCGTGGTGGTGAGGAACGGCTGCGTCGTGGTGCTGTTGAGTGTCGCAGTCTCGTTGTTGTTAACTACGATCGAAGGCATGCTCAAGGAGCGTCCATCGTTCACTGTCTCAATCGCCCGGATGACCGCGCTGAAATCGCCGGGGCTCAGGATGACCACCGACCCGCCGTTTCCGGATGCCTGGGCACTCGTGCTTGACGGTGAGACGGAGGAAAGACCAAAGAGCGAGCCCAGCCCGAACAGCGTGTCCCCTGTATCGATGTTTCCTGCAAGCTCAACGCCAAGGTCAAGGGTCTCGCTCTCGGATAAGCTCAGCAAGATCACTTCCAGCTGGACCTGCGGCTGCCTCACATCGAGCTCTTTCACCAGCTGCTCGACCTGCTCGATCCGCCGCGGAGATCCGGTGGCGATGATAACGTTCATCTCGTCATCCACAGCGAGTTCGAGATCCGATCTGAGGTTGGCTTCGCTGCCCTGCGGGAGTTCTCCAAGCGATCGCTCATCTAGCCGTAGAGGCTCATCGGCACGTTCTTCAGAGGGCACGCCCAGGCTTGATCCCGAAGCCCCAAGCAATCGAGCGGCGAGCAACTGTCCCACGATCTCGCGAACCTTGCTTGCCTCACGGTTGTGGACATCGATCATCCGGATCACGTGCTGCGATTCGGGTGGGATCTCCGCCAGTCGGTGGAGCGCGTCCTCCACGGCTTGAAGCTCACCGGGGGTGCCAGTCACAATCAACGTATTGGTGAGCGTGTCCTGCGCGATACGCCACGACTCCCCAGAGCCACGTCCGGACTCATCCCTCGCCATGGTTTCGATAAACTGAGCAACGGTTTCGAGCGGATACCCGCGTGGATCGAAGACTCGTGTCTTAAGAGCTTCTTTGTGGTCTGCTTCCTTGATCAGCGCGCGGACTCGGTCCTGCTCCGCTACAGGTCCGAATACGCGCACCGAAGTTCCACTGGAGCTCCCGATCAATGTGCTCTCGATCTCGTCGTTGTTATGCTGAGTGAGGGCCGCGATGATCGCATTCACTTCTGCGATCACCTCGATGGCTGTTCGGTTCTTGACCTCAACAGTCAGCATGCCGGATTCTGACGTCTCGGCGTCAAGCTGACGGACAAGGTCTGCCACAACCTCAGCACGCTCAATCACCCCTCGCACGATCACGCCATCCATACCCTCGACGGCCTCAACCGTGATGGAGTTGCTTGGCTTGACAACCGCAGTCACGCGCTCTGCCATCACCTGTGGATTGAGTCGCTCAAGCGGGACGATGACCGATTGGTATCCAGGCATGAGCCCGTCGGTCTCCAGTTCTTCTGCAGGTAGGACTTCGTTCGCGGCCGCAGTGAGGGTGATGACCGAGTAGAGTCCACGATCGCCGTCATGCCGGATGATCGTATGATTCTCTTTATGGAGACTCTTGAGACAGAGTCTCCAGAGCTCAAGGGGCGAAAGCTCATGGGTCAGCCTGAACGTCACCGACTTGCCCCGGAACGCATTCGTGGGGTACTCGATTTCAACCTTATTGACCTGCGCTGTGAGGTCGATAAGGCGTTCGAGCTCGATCCTTGAGGTCAGACGAACACTTTGAAAATTGGCATCCACCACTGGTTGATTGTGGAGAGCCTCAACTGATGACGTCAGTGAACTCAGCGAGAGTAATGCGAAAAATAAACTGCGAGAGATCATTTGAGTTTGCATCATAAAGCTGCTCAAAAACTGTGTGTCGATCTGACTCGACGCCATATGGGTATGCACTTATTGTACGCGGATTCCAGCGACAGGATCCGCACCAATTAGGCGTCTCAAGATCAACTTTCACAGCTCTGAGTAGGCTTGACGAGGTCAAGAAGCCCTCCTTGTAGATCGCCGCCTGATACATCGCGGGTTCTCGGCCACGACAAGAATTACATGGCATGTCGTCTGCCGATTTCTGCGTGGGATCGAGTCATCCCTGAGAAAGTACTCATTGATCTTTCGGAAGAGAGAGCCGAGGTTGGACTACGAACTGACTCTCAATTCGGAGAACACTGTGGTGGTATCAAGGCCGTGGGAGCGATAACCCAATCGCAGCTCATTCAATAGTACCCGTGGCATCAACCGCAGTCATATCTCTAATCCCCCACCAGGTGGGTGGAGAATGTACTCGATTCGTGGGAAAAATTCAGAGTGGAGCCTAGCGATCCACCGAGTGCTTGGCATTGAGTATTGAAGTGGATGATCGAAGGTGATAAAGGGTAACTGAACAGAGAGCAGTGTCATCGGATGCTCGTGCGTGCTGAAGGTGTGCAGGAGTCCACGGCGGAAAGCAATGACATCACGATCTCTTGCAGCAATCGTGTAAACACTTGAGCCATCAAAATCGCTGAGTGTTTGATCGGACCAGTGGAAAAACCCACGACCACCTATCACGATAATGAAGCGATCAGCGTGTTCGTGAGTATGCAGCGGTAGGTCATCAGCATGAGCGAGCCACTGAAGCTTTGCGATCGCGGGCAATTTAAAGGGTTCGGACGAATCACCCCAGATACCACCACCAACGCGATCGCTGCTCTCAAACGGAAAATGCAGATCAACTGGGTTCTTGGACTCGAGCTCATGGATCAACTCTGCGAAGTGGATCCCTGGGCCGGTTCCACGGATATGACCAAAGGAGAGCGGTTCGCCCATGTTTTCGAGCTGATTGAGCGATCTGCAAGCTGCTTCGATGAAACGGTTTAGCGGAGATGCTTGGGTGATACATGGATCAAATCTCGTCATGACACTGGCCCCGGGTTGTACCGATACTGGGAGCAGGAAAGAAGCAGTCTAACTTGCTCCCGATATGGGAACAAGACCTCAGCACAAACCAAAGTACAAAAAGATGTGCAGAATCCTTCTGCAACTGCGAAACGACGCAGGGCTCACTCAGCGCGAGCTGGCTTCCAAGCTGAAGGTGCCACACTCGGTAATATTCAAGATTGAGCATGGCGAGCGAAGGATTGACCCAGTCGAGTTTGCTCAATGGTGCCGCGGGTGTGGCGCAGACCCATCTGAGATCATCAAGCAAGTAGGGCTCTAGGCGACTTGGCTGCCCAAGGCTCCACAAGCGGCATTGACTAAGGATGGATGCTGTGGCATGAAGTGGGATGCCAATAGCTACAGATTCTTTCGACACCCGCATCCCAATCCAGGTCATACTGGCCGAGTACGAAGCCGTGTACCGCCTTGCGGAGTTTCGCCTTGGTGCTCTTGATAGACGAATCCCATTGATTGGTGGAGTGCTTACCGGGTTTCTCAGTGCTGTGCCGGTGCTGCCTGGGGTGTCGCAGTTGCTTGGGCTCCTCGCGATACCGGTCTCGCTGATCTGGCTTGTGCGAACCACGATCTCACACGCACAGTCATTCGAGGATGCCCTACGAGCTATCGAGGCGATTGAGGTACGAATCAATAACGAGCTTGGTGATCAAGCCCTCAGTTTCCAGAGCACCCACCCGAGCCGCAGAAGATCCGTTGGTGGGAGGACGGGATCCGAGACAGTATCAGCCTTGGTGGCTTTCTCGAGTCTTTTGCTCGGCATGAGTCTATGGATGGGTATAGGGATCAAGACTGAGCTTGGATGGTTCAACTCTGCCTACTCGGTCTTCATCGCCTGCATCTCAGCTGCACTGATCCGTCCAGTCTGGGGCTGGAGAAAATATCGATATCAAGCCGGTTAAGTGGGCAAGTAAAAACACTCCCTCGTCAAGGGAGCCAGTCCACACACATAAATAGAAGGGGCCGCAGCTGGATGATCAACGCGAAGATCGAGCGGTTCTTCCGCACCATGAAGCTCTGGATGAGACCAGCTTGGATGATCCCCACACAGCCGACGATGTACATGCGGTTGGAGCTGCACAGAGCGTAGTACAAACCGTGGGTACAGGTCACAGTTCTCTGTATTCCGCCTTATGGGATCTGTGGCACTGTAGACAAGAAATCCCTAATCATTGCTTAAGCTTTGCATTAGAAGACATCATCGTATCTGTCACCTAGTAGTTTTCGCATCGCTGGCTCACGTTTTTTGCGCGTTAAAGTATCAATGCGATTAAAATTAATCCAGATCAAACTGGCAAACTTGAAACACTTCGCTGTGCTCCAATGAATCAGTTCATCTTCTACGAATGCCAAAGAATCCGGCATTGCCCATGGCTCAGTGTTCACTTTTTCGATTAGTTCGATTGCGTCGTTAATCTCGACCCAACGCAAGCCCCATGCGGCCTTTACGGTTATCCATTCATCTGATCGATCTTTGGTAAATTTTACACGAAGCCCTGGTAATCGCAAAGTCATGCACGCATTTCCGAAATGGTCAGATTCATAGCGAACTTCACTAAGGCTATTTCTTCTACGCATGCTTATGAGAGTGGTTGCGATTCGCTTCCATTCTGGTGGGCAGTGACTTAGCAAGTTCATTCGATCTGAGTGATCCATAGGGAACTCCAATCGTACATCGTTCCACGAGCGTGTCAATCAACAGCTCTAATCAATGCCAAGCCAGTATCGTCAAGTGTATACCCACGACTCATGATGTAGCTCACCTCGTTGTAAAGCGCAGTGCCAGGTCTCATCTTGCGGAATGGAGTAGCAAGCACAAAATTTCCACCTGAGAGCATCACTCTGTCTAAGAACTTCATGTTTGCAGCCCATTGTTCTTCGCGGCTCATTGTTTTCCAAATATCGGGGGGGATACTAAATCTTCGTGCGTTCGTAACATCTGACAAGTCCATGTATGCTGGATAATGACCAATCACGGCCGTATTCGGCCCGCCGACAGCAATCATGTCCTTCTGTTTGTTGTATCCGAACCGCTTTTTGACTAGCTGTCCGCCTCGTTTGATTAATCCCAAGCCCTTTTCGAACAACTTGCCAGCGCCCTTGTTGAACAGGCCATCCATAACAAGCATCAGGCCTACCTGCTGGATACCCACTCCTGACCGCAAGGCATTCATCGCACCATAACCAGTCTTTAGAGTATCATAAGCACCAAACCCACGCATGCCTGCCCGTAATCCTGTACGAGCCATCTGCCCAAGAGCGCTGAAGAACAACCCACTTGGATCTTGATTCATGATTGGATTCGCGCCGTAGGATGTGTACGTATCCCAGCCGTCTGCATAGTGATTATCCCAACCAAAACTTCCCGTTGGCGGGCCAGATGGCATCATTCCCATTTTGACAAGCGATTGTTGTGTTGGTACACCTGTTTCATTCGGATCACTGCTCAGGAACCTTCCCAGCTCCGGCACATACCACCGACTACGCGACTGGTACCAAGCTTCGCCGCCAACCTCGAGCGGCATCGCCAGTGTATCCGCATCAACGCGCTCGGCGAACAAACCCTGGTGCCCCAGACGCTGGTTGAAGCCCTCAAAGAGCTGCTGGCTCCCTGCGATCGAGAACACGTCCTCGCTGCGGAGCGTGCCGAAGGCATCGATTCGCTGCTGGCGGACCATGTCGCCGTTGGCGTCAACGAACGCGCGCACTGTCCCTGTGGCATGATCCTGGATGTACCACGCCTCGCGGTCCCACCAGTCAATCTGCACATGGCAGGTATCGAACGGCTGACCAGATGCGGCCGACCAGATGAACTCTGCTTCGGTGCGGTGGGAGTTGCCGCCGTAGTAGAGCGGCTGATCGGCCGGATCGACCGTCCACGGGGGGATCGCATCAATCGGGTCCGTAAAGACTTCCTGGATCCGCCGCACGCCGTCGTAGTAGTAGATTTCCTCCCGGTACTGGGTGGTCTTGCCGCTCGGCCAGAGCGTGGTTCGCTTGGCGAGACGACCGAAGCCGTCGTAGCGGTACGCCGCGATTGGCGTGTCGTCCGATTCCTTGATCAACGCGGGGCGACCAAGCCAGTCGTAGTAGACCTTGGTGTTGTGGAGGTGCGTGATGGCGCCCGAGACATCCTGATCCACGGTGTCGACCGTCGATCCATCATCGAGCCCGGTGAGCCCACCACGCTCATCGATGACATGCGTTTGGAAGATTTGCTCTACGACATCGCGGTTCGCATCTCGGTTCTCATCGACCCAGATCTCGATTCCAGGCGCGGTCCCCTCGCCCACGCGACGGTTCAGCAAATCGAGCGCGTAGGTCATGACCAGCGGATCGATCGTGCTCGTACCGACAGCACCGTGATTGATACCATCGAATCCATCTGTGTTAAGCGATCCGTAGTGTTCGCCAGTCAGGCGTCCCTTGAGATCGTACTCGTAGAAGGCCGAGTGGATGTTGTCTCGACTCTCACTCGCGTCCGTATCCTGCTGGGTGAGACGCTCGAAGATCCGTCGGTTGCCGACATCGTAGCCAAAGTCAGAGACCTGGACAATCCGGTAGTTGCTCGAGCCGTCAAACGCCGTGACCGTGCGGTTGCTCACACGCCCGAACGGGTCGAACGTCCGCATGTCACGCAGCACGTTCTCTGTTGATCCGCTCGGTTCGCCGGAAGGTGTGCCGAGCATCACGGATTCAAGGCGAGAAACACCCGAGTAGTTGTACTCGGCGATGTGCTCGATGGGCAGGCTCGCAGGGCCGCCGGACGAAGTGATCTTCTCGACCCGATTCAGCAGATCAGAAATTGATCCGTCTGCACCATACCCATATGTCAGCTCGCGTGGCGTGTGCGCACCGCCGTCATAGGTGCCGGTACGCTCCGGGTACGTCATCTTCTCAAGTCGGTTGATATTGTCCCGAGTCGCGAGCCCGTTGGTGAAGTCGGTCTGAGCGTACACACGCTCCCACTCGTACTCAACCTTGGGTGTGGTGCTTGTGTTCACGTACCCATCGCGGGACTGATACTCGGTGAGCATATTGCCCATCGCGTCATACTCGATCTGTGACTCGGTCTCGACACGCAGGTAGCTTGCGCTGTCGTTCTCGCGCCCGGTCGTCAAAAGCACGAGGCGATCGATCGCGTCGTACTCGTACTCGATGAAGTTCGCAGGTAGCTGGTCGTCGATCAGACCCATCGTTGCCAAGGGCAGATTAGTGTCGTCGCAGGCAAGCTTTGTCAAGTTGCCTCGCTCGTCATAGATGTAGTGAATCGCAATGCCACGGCTGTCGAGGCGGATCGCAGGAAGTCCATCAGCGTAGTAGAAGTAGAAGAACGAGTACCCTGTTGCATTTCCAGTCCCACCACCAGTCGGATGCGGCATATGAACCGCCTTGACCAGATCCGGGCGGTTCGATACGCCGATGTGTCCCCAGTCGTTCGAGTCCAAAGGGAAGACGAAGGGGTTGCCCGGGGTCGGGTGAAGAATGTTGCTCGGGAGCACGAAGTCGGGCTCGATGATCGGTGCGTTGTACTCAAGAACTGTCTTGCGGATAGGATCGGTCGAGTTTGCCCAGTCGACCTCGTAACGACGAAGGCTCGCGTCGTACACAAGCGCATGCCCAGCAGTGAGCGGAGTGATCTCACGAACCTTGTCGCTCGCGAATACAGGCGGATCGATGTTGTCCGTCAGATCATCGTCATACCCGCTGGCCTCGTAGTTGTAGTGCATTCCTCCCAGGAACTCGGCCTGAGCCTCGATGACTGATGGGTCAGGGGTTGTCGCGTTCGCAAGATCGACCGAGTAGCCGTACTTGTGCTCGACCTCGACCTGACCATAGCCGTTGTATTCCATGCGATCGATCGTGTAATCGACGCGCGTAATGTTCGCGTCGATTTCCTCGGCATGCAGAACACGGAGCGAGGCATTCTTCTTGCCCATGGGGCCGTACCAATAGGCCTCAACCTGCGCCTTACCCCGACCATTCGTGCCGATCCATGCGACCGGGTACTCAACGCCCACAAGCTTTCGTGGCGTCTGGACTGGCGCCCCAGGATCGCCTGCTGGATCTGAAGGCACATCCGGCAGATCAAGCACAATTACTGGGATTGAGTCTGGGCGGTACGCATTGGTATAGGTGCTGACGTTGCCGGTGAAGTCTTCTGAACCAAAGTCAGCCCGTGCGATGAGTCGCTTATTGCTGTCATACCACTGGTGGGTCAAAGTCACCCGAAGATCGATCGATCCCGTATCGAGCTTGTCTTCAACACCACCGGTCGCGCCCATGCCGCTGGTATCGACACGCTCGAACATCCGGGTCATATCAACGGTATCGTTCGCTCCGTACACATTCTCAGTTCTGGAGAGTTCGACGTCGCCCGCCCAGACCGACGAGCTCACAAGACGACCCTTTGCGTCATAGATGTTCTTTGTGATTCGCTGCCCGCTATCACGCGACCACGTCGGTCGATTTGCGTGATCCGTGTAGTTTTGCGTGACGAGATACCCCGGGTTCGCCGGGTCAGGTGAATCGGGATCATACCTGCGCGTCTCAACAGTCTGTCCAGCACCGTTGTACACGGTTTCGGTGAGCGAGAGTAGGTTGCTGGCTGCTCCGTTGGCAAAGAACTCCAGTGATTCTGGGAGTAGCGCATGCGGCCCTGGCTGAACTCCCGGATCGATGTCTGGATGTGGCGCATTGCTGTTGGCCAGCCCGTCGTATATCGCGACATACCGGACTCTGTCTGCATTATCGAGAAATACTCGCTGCTCACGGTAGACCGCTGTGTTCCCATGAGCCGTGTCGAGCCCACGGTATCGGGTGATCACACGCCGCATCCGCCAGTCGTACCCATACTCCATGAGCGAACCCGATGTGGTCTCTTCAGCTAGCGAGCCGCCGGCCTGGAAGATCCCGTCCATTGGGTCGAGCGAAACGCCATTTTCATATCCATAGTTGATGTCTCGATCGCTCTCACTCGCCTCGTCCCAGTCGTCGGTGCCGTACTGATCATCAGATTTCTCGCGGAACATCCACTTATGGGTAACGAGACCCGCATCGTTCGTCCCAAGCCCGTAATGCAGCTTCTCGACGAGGAACATGTCATCGTTCTCTTGCCCAAGGTCAGCGGTACCCCAGATCTCATGCCGGTCGCGGGAGCCCATGAATGTCTTGTGCTTGCGCCCGAACTTGTCGTATGTGATATGGTCGATCTTACCGTTCGAGTCTTGGCTGCGGACAATGTTGCCCCAGCCGTCGAAGGCTATGTACTGCTCGATGGGTTGAATCGCGTCATATCGATCTTCATCGATGTTCATCGAAGACAACCGACCCGCCGAGTCGTAGTTAGGCGTGATGGTTGCAACGAGCTGAATTCGATTCGCGACGAAGATGTCTGCGTCGAGGTCGTACGGATCGCCCGAAAACTGATTCGCGAGCAGGTCCTCCATGATGCCCTGTTGCTGCTCGATAAACTGGCTGCCGTTGAAGTCGCTGTCGAACAAGCCTTGGCCAGCAAATGCCCATGACTCGCCGTCGAACTCAACGCCCATGGCCTTGAGCTCTTCAAAGTAGCCATTGATGAGTGAGTACTCGTAGAGATCTCTGGCCCCGGTTGGGTACACAACCTTAATCGGCCCGAACCGCGAGAACTCACGGTACGTAACGAGATCAAGAGCTGTTGCTTCCGCCTGCCGGTGGACGCCACTCAGCAGCGTGAGGTCGTCCGTGAGCTGGGCCCAGAACTCGCTCATATTGGGCGAGTTATTCGGATCGGCAATCTGGTCTGATTCCACACCGGCAGTTTGCGCACCAAGGAACAGTATCCCGTGGTTTGTCGTCTCATCGATCGGATATGTAGCAGAGGGTCCGCTCGCCGGGAACGACAAATCCTCCTCACTGAAGTAGGGGGCAGTATCGGCTGAGTAGCCCGACGGGATATCGATATCCTCGATCGCGATGTACTCGCGTCCCTCATCGTCGTATTGACGATAGTTGAGAAAGAGCTCATCCACACCTTGAGTGACTGTGAAGTTCACATCAGTGTTCCAGGAGCTGCTGTTCCCACCACCGCTTAGGATCCCGGCCATGGAGCCGGAGACCTGCCAGACCAGCTGACTTTCCTTGTTGTAGAAGCTGATGTTGACCGGTCGCACGAGTGGATCAAGCGGGCTCCGCCTGAATGCTGCACCGACCTGCAGCTGCCATTTGACTGGCGGGTTGTCTACATCGAACTCGTCACTGGCAATTTCTTGTTCTGTCCAATACTCAACTCTGCTGTCAATAGTGCCAAGCCCAGGCTGGCCCTCCAGGTCATACACCTCCTGTGCGTAGAGTTGCCCTTCGAGATACTTCGGAACTTCTAGGTTGCTGAATGCGTCGCGGTAGTACGAGATATCGCTGACATGGACCTCGCCGTGTATCAGCGGATCAGTCGGTGTGTCGCAGCCCTTGTTGAGCCAGACGCCTCTCACTTCAAGCGGGACGTCATAACGTGTCTTCAGTTCACCGGTGATACTGTCTGTGTAATCTTCTGGGATCGCATCATCGTACGTGTAAATCTGAACGAGCCCGTTCAACGTCTCGTCATAGGTGTGCCCCGAGTAGTTCGAAGGGTTTGCAATGCGATTAGAGAGTTCGCTGCCCCACCCGCGGCTGAACATCATTGTGCGGCGCATAAACTCGTCATACGCGTAGGCCTCTAGAATAGCCGGCGGATCGTCGGTCTCTCCTGGTTCGTCCCAAGTGCGGTCTGATAGCACAAGCCCTGTTGAGTTCAGCGCAACCACACGACGGCTGGACCAGCTCACGGGCGTGGAAAACGTAAGATCACTCCAGTTGTCGCCCTGCACGGGCGAGTGCGTCAAGGAGGAGTTGACGGTGAGCGCGGCGTCGAGTGAGTCGTACTCATCTACGACAACCCACCACATGGGCTGCGTGCGCGGGATCTGACCGTAGCTGATGTTAACTCCCGGAAAACCGTACCAGTTGTCGTCCGCGATCGAGAACCGGAATGGGAAGTGGTAGATGGAGTGAGTTACCCCTGGGGCAGCTTTGGCCGTGGTACTCGGGAGCACAAGCTCAGGGCCGTGATAAGTTGGCCATTGCACTGAGTCGTCTTGTCCGATCGGTGAGGAGGGGATGTTTGAGTCCTCCCCACGCCATGCGACTTCATCATCAGGAGTCACAATGAATCGGTACATCCGAAACCACCGCTTGTTCCCAGATGCGTCGGTGCTCGCGTAGATCGACGTGCCCTCAGGCAGGAAGCCCGTGTGATCAAGCGGCGCTTGACTGATCTCAATCTGTGAGCAATTCGACTGGACACTTCCCAAATACTTCTGGCGCAGATCAGTCTGGAAAGCGCTATGGCTACCGGCTCCAGACCCTTGGAGCTCGCCATCGAATACACCCCAGCTGCCCGGGTATGCCACCTTGTCAGCTTCACCATCCAAACCAAACGATGATGAATCCACTTGAACACCAGCGAGTTGATATGGCTCTGACCACCTCAGGTAACTGGTGTCTGCGAGACGGAAGAGAGGCTCAACGCTATTTGAGAGTGTCATCACGGTCTCAAACTCATCGAGCCCGATGAGCTGATTGACGTACGCACTCTTCGTGATGGGCCCAGCACCTGTTGATTGATTCATGACAATGTCTTCAGTAGTCAGTGAATCCATCGCCCGAGGACTGAAGCGATAGCTCAGACGGCGCGGGGTCTCATCGTGACTATCCCAATGCCAATCACTCCAGTTGGACCAGGTTGTGTAGCGATCCGGGGTCGTGTACCCTGGCCCTTCGGTATCCTGGTACCGATACATCCAGAACCGATCGAGCTCGCTATCACTTGGCAGACCGGTATTTGGATCGAAGTCGCGCTCCATGGCGTGAACCTTGAGCAGGTAGGCCATGGCCTCCGTGTCAGGTGTGCTGTATGAGCCTGTTGGGATTTCAACCGGCCCAGCCGCTTTCGCGGTGTAGTCATCGGCGATAAGATACTCGTTTCCCTGTGCGTCACCGTTCTGAGAGTACTGTGGCGGATCCGCGTAGGAATACCTGACTTGGTACGTCCAATCAGTCGCGAGATTGACCCAGTTCGCCGGGTCGTTGCTTTCGCCTGCTGGTCCGATGACGATGTCCTGGTAATCAAACTGGTTGTCATGGCCAGTGCTCAATGGCACAGGAATCATGCGAGCATGGCACTCTTCATCCCAAGGTTTCGCTGGATCAAACGTGGGTGGTGGTTCCAGCATGAGTTCTACGAAGGGCGGGCTCGTATCACCAACAAAGCCATATCCAAAAGTCCCGAACGAATCTCCGTCGATCGCAGGGCCAGATTGACCGCCCGAGATGTTATCGAGGTTGCTCGCATCAACGATAATGGTCTCATTCGGATCATTCGAAGGAATCGGATCGAGATCACATTCAGAGGTGTCAGGAAGATCGTGGCACTTGAGAATCAGGTCACGATAAATCGTGTTTGGATGGTCTGCGTATACATCGCCCTCGTACACCAAAATCGAGTGCAACGTCGGGGGGAATGACTCGTCATCCCAGAATCCCCATTCTTCAAGACGGTCCCTTTTGTCAGCAAAGGTGCGGTAGGTGTACACGAGCGTCCACGCAGGATCTACCTCACCCGCAGCAAAGAGCTGAACGTGATCGATCATCCCTTTGTACCAGCCGTGCTGACGAATTTCCAAAAACCGATCATTGAGCTCAGGCACCTCATCCACTGTCAGCCAACGTTCGATGATTAAGCCGTCATAGGGATGATGTCCCTCTGCGTAGCTGTACACCACGCGGTTGCCAGCTCGGTCCTGAACCTCGGTTACGAGCCCGTAGTACGGTACGCCCTGCCCGGAATGGTCTTCAGCCTCAGATGAGACGGCGGCAAACTGCGTACTATCGCTATTCACATCCGGCACCACATGCTCGCCAGGGTCAACATCCTCGTAGTAAGGCTTGATGGTGTAGGTAACAGAACGCTTATTCAAGATCACCTTGAACTCGCTAGGGTACGTTTTCCAACGCTTGTTCGTGCCATCCCACTCGCCGCCGGTATGCAGCAGGATCGCATCGAACCACTCAGGAGCAACGTAGTCAACGTTGTAATTGCCGGCATTTCCGTCTTGGCCGACCGCCGCGGAGACCTGCCGGATAAATGGGATGGAGTGGTGTGCATCGAGCGCGAACAGACAACGGGGCGATAGATCGTCCGGTGTTGTCATCGTCTGGGCGTAACCGGCCTCAAACAGGAACATCGGAGCATCGTTCGACATCCAGCCGCTCCCGTGCCATCCGGGGGTGCGAGAACGGTGATACGACCCATCATCGGACCAGTTGTGCGCATTGAGACCCACTGAAGGTGCTTCTGTATAGGTACGGATCCGACGGAAGACCGCGCCGCCAAATGGGATCTCAAGATCCACTTCGCGGATAAGCGGCTGACCGGTGATCAGGTCGAGTTCGCCGTTGATTGTCTCGCGTGTCGAGTAGATCGCTCTTGAAGTGCCCGCGACGGACGCAGGTACAAGAAGCGAGTTGGACATCGTGATATCTTGTGTTACCGGCGGGTAGTTTGCGGGAATTCTCGTGCCCACTGGGGAACCGACGCGAGGGAATCCGCGGTCAGCGAATCCGGTGGTAGGGTTGGTGCCATCATCAACTGTGTGTTCATGCGTCGTGCGATATGCTCTGGAAAGATACTGACCAAAGTATCCAGAGTATGAAGAGGCTCCATCGACAGCAATCGCGTTTCCCGAGCCATCAACTGGCCATGTCATCGCCACGCCGTTCTCGATCTCGGTCATTGAGTCGAGGAACGAGTTGTAGATGTTGATGTTCCCTTCAGAGTCTGTGAAGTTATAGAGCGAATCCCATCCTCGCTTCGTGTTGTTGTTGGGATGCTCCAGCGCAAGGCTGAATCCCTGCACGTTTGAAGGGTATCGACTCGGGCTACCACTGAACTGTAAGAGGATCGGGTATAGGCCGAGAGATGCGTTTACACCATACTCGGACTGCTCAGCCGCGGCTGGCCGGAATGTCGTGACGTCCACACGAGTAACATTTCCCGGTGGCTCGTCCTGAGCAGACGTAGTGGATGTGAATGAAACTGTCGAAAGAGCAACTAAAAGACTGATGAGTCGGTCGGGATTCAAGTGCTTCATGATCATTTCAACTCGAAGAAATCGTGTACGCAAACAACACCTCGCGTGAGGCGCATCTATGGCATCGACTTGGACTGGCCTCCCCAGTCTCCGCGCGTGCTAACTTACCGGATTCGGGGATGCAGGTCCCATAGTTCCGTGGATTTTCGTAATAATTATTTGGTTTTTGAGCCGGGAATGATGCAGATGCTTCGCCGTGATCCGGTGGATCTCGATCCAAACCCACTGGTTCGGGGAGATGTCTGCTAAATCTGTACTGCTCTCTCTGAGAATCTTCTGGAACACTTTTCAATCGCTCGTCTCTGCTGATTCAGACTGATCTGAATCACTTGCTTCGAATCTTATGGAACACACTGGACTCATCATCCAGTGTGTTCTTTCTTCATACGGATGTCACCGCGATCGTGCGTGCGTCGAATCTGCGGGAACACATCCCCCGGCGTCATGTCAATGATGCCGAGAGGATCGCGGAACACATCTCTCCCCACCGCTTCATGCCCGCGGAGAACATGCTGGAACACCTCACCCTTTTCCGAGTTGTTGCTGCGTCGAATATCGTGGAACACATCACATCCTTCTTCACACCTTTGCCGAGAATCCTCCGGAACACCCTTCCCCTCTTCACTGCACCCCCTGCGGAGAATGCCCGGGAGCACACGCTCTGTTTTGGTCACCTCCCCCTTGCATTGCTCGGCTCTTGCGTTGATGATGCATGGACTACAACCGCTTCGTCTTCAACACATCGCTTCCAATCCTCGGGGTACTGATCCGGCATGCTTCGCATCACGCAGCTTTCTTCCTCCGCGGCGGTGAAGGAATATCACCGCCGCGCGTTCGACCGGTCCGCTGACCGGCTGGCGGGGTACTACACGCATGCTCTGGACGGCCACGCACTGACCGAGCTGCACCAGGAATGCATCGGTGTCTGGGGCGGACGATTGGCGGATGCGTTTGGTCTGGAGGGCCCGGTCGGCAAGGAGGCGTTCGAGCGTCTGTGCGATCACCTGCATCCGACGGCGGATGAGAAGCTCACGCCCCGGTACAAGGCCAACCGCCGCGTGGGGTACGACTGCAACTTCCACGCCCCCAAGTCGGTGTCGCTGATGGCGACGCTGGGCGGTGATGCCCGGATCGTGTCGGCCTTTGAGGACGCGGTGCGGAGCACCATGCGGGCCATGGAACACGACGCCCGCACGCGGGTGCGGGTGCGTGGTCTTGATGAGACCCGCGAGACGGGCAACCTGGTCTGGGCGGACTACGTGCACTTCACGGCAAGACCGGTGGACGGCGTGCCCGACCCGCACCTGCACATGCACTGCGTGGCCTTCAATGTGACGCACGATGCGATCGAGTCCAAACGCAAGGCGGCGGACTTCGGGGCGATCATGCGGGACGCCCCATACTTCCAGGCGGTGTTCCATGCGAGCCTCAAGACCAATCTGCGTGAGCTGGGGTACGAGATCGAGCGGCGCCACCGCGGCTGGGAGATCCGCGGGGTGCATGAGGAGCTGCTGAAATCATTCAGCCGCCGCACGGACGAGATCGAGAAGCTGGCGATCGAGCGGGGGATCACCGACCCGGTGGTCAAGGCGTCGCTGGCCGAGCAGACGCGGGCGGGCAAGCTGGACGAGGCGTTGATGCCGGAGCTTTCTCAGGGCTGGCATAACCGGGTGGGCGATGAGCCTATTGGCCACCTGCGGTTCCTGGCGAGCAAGTCGGTGCATATGGCCAAGGAAGGCATCGATCCTGAGCATGTGCATGCGGATCTGGAAGCGGCTTTGAACTCGGCACTGGAGCACATCCTGTCTCGTCAGTCGATGGTGCGGGACCGTGACCTGATCGCCGAGACGCTGACGCGGACTTCGGGCGGCGTGCTGACCGAGGACGTGCAGCGGCTGATCGAAACCAGGCTGGCTTCGAGCGACCTCTGCCGGGGTGAGTGGGAAGGCGAGCCGCTGCTCACCACGCCGTTTGTCTACCAGCAGGAACAGCACATGATCGGCCTGGTCCACGAGGGCAATACGAGATGCTTGCCGCTGGCGATGGATCACCGGATCATGGACAGTCAACTCTCACAGGAACAGCAGCAGGCCGTGCACCATGTGCTCGAGTCCACCAATCAGGTGATGATGGTGCGGGGCAAGGCGGGCGTGGGCAAGACCCGCACCATGCACGAGGTGGTCAACACCCTCCACGCCCACGGCGTGCACGTGCAGCCGGTGGCGGTGGGTGCCAAGATCACCGATGGGGTCTTGCGGAAGGACGGGTTTGCCAACGCGGTGACGCTGGCCAAGTGGTTTCACGACGCCGAGCTGCGGCAGAAAAGTTTCAACGGCGTGCTGTGGATCGACGAGGCGAACCAGGTCGGCGTGCCGGACCTGACGAAAGTCCTAGAGCACGCCAAGCGTCTCAACTGCCGCGTGCTGCTGACGGGCGACCCGGCCCAGCACCACGCCGTGCAGCGGGGCGACGCGATGAAGCTGATCGAGACCTTCGGCTATGTCGAAGCCGCCGAGCTGAACCAGATCCGCAGGCAGCTGTGCAAGGACTACCGGGAGGCGTGCGATGACCTGGCGACGGGGAAGATCAAGTCGGGCTTCGAGAAGCTCGATCGCATGGGCTCGATCCGAGAGATCGAGGACGGGCGTGACCGCGTGCAGACCTTGGCCGATGAATACGTGCGGATCACCAGCGGCAAGGCCACCGCGTTGGTGGTGTCGCCGACACACAAGGAGGCGGCGATGGTGACGGGGGCGATCCGCGAGCAGCTCAAGGAGGCGGGCCGCATCGAGAAGAAAGAGGTGACGATCGAGCGGCTGCAGTCGCGGTTTCTCACGCCTGAGCAGAAAGCCGATGCCGCGATGTACCGACCGGGCGATGTGGTGCAGTTCACGCAGCACATCAAGGGCGGCATCAAGAGGGGTGAACGTGTAATGGTGACGCGGGCCGATGACCGGCAGGTCCAGGCCACGCGGGAGAAGAATGAGCAATCCATCGACCTGCCCCTGCACCACGCCGATCGTATGGAGGTGTACGAGCGGAAGAGCATGCAACTCTCCAAGGGGGATCTGGTGCGGGTGACCCACAACGGCGTCACCAAGAACGACGGCCGCTCGATCAAGAACGGGGCGACGCTGGAGTTTGATGGGGTGACGCGATCGGGGGACATCCGATTCACCAACGGCAAGGTGCTCGACAAGGACTTCCAGCACGTGAACCAGGGCTACTGCCTGACGAGCCACGCGGCCGAGGGGGATACCACGGGGCACGTGATCGTGGCCCAATCGGCGATGTCGGCGGGCGGGAGCAACGCCCAGCAGTTCTATACCTCGGTGACGCGAGGTCGTCACCGGGTGACGGTGCTCACCGACGACAAGGAGATGCTGCTCAAGCAAGTGGAGCGTGACGCCTCGCGAGTGAACGCGATGGAGGGTATGGGCCGCAAGCCGATCGGCAAGCCGCCTATGGGACGCACGCGAGAAGCGATGCGGGACGCCATGAACCGTCAGGCCTGGAGCATGAACAAGGCCGCGGAGCGGGACCGGGCCGAGCGGGCCCGCACGGTCCGGGGCCAGCAGCGATCGCAGGAGCGATCACGCGGCGGGATCGAGCGGGATTGGAGCCTGGATCATGGTCTCTGACGAGCACGACAATCCCACGCCCCGCACGGGGCTGGAGCAGTACCTGCGTCCGGCGGCGAAGACGTCATCTAGGTCGTCGGCCACCAGCCGGGCGATCATGCTCGATGTGCACGCCGGGCCGCATGAGCGGCACGCGTTTCCGTACTCGCTGATGCGGAAGGCCAGCTTCCAAGGCGGCAAGCGGATCGTGATCGAGTACATGCCCGAGAAGGTCTCTATAGAAGGTATGGGCCTGGAGCCGCTGTACCGGGCGATCCTGCAGCACCGAGCACGGTCGGTCAGGGTGAATGGTGATGCTCGGGGATTCGGACCGAAGATGACTGACTCGTGCGAGCCGGTCATCACCAGGATTACGATCGATCAGTCTGAGTCCGATTCTGCGATCACGTAGATGCGTTTGCCTTCGGCGGTGATCCCGTACAGGCACCCGGGGCCGTTGCCCTCCGAGTCCTGGCTCGGGTAGATCCGCATGCCGTTGCTCAGCTCCATGACGGAGCACATCCAGCAGTTGTTGAAGCGGTCCCATTCTTCGTCGATGATCTCGGCCTCGGAGATCGGGCGGAAGTTGGTGATGGTCTGACCGATGACCAGATCTTCGAATTCGTCGTTGTTGGTGTCTTCGTTACTCATGGCACGCCTCCATCGGCTTGCACATGGAGATCATGGCCTGCTTGGCTACCTGCAGCAGTGCGATCAGCTCTTCGACCTCGTCGAACGAGAGATCGGCGATCGCCACGCGTTGGCTGGTGTCTCGCTCGGGTCGGCGAGCGTAGAGGCTGCAGCACGGGTCGGGTGCGGTGGATCCGCAGTCTTCGAGATAGACGCTGTGGTACCGGCCCCAGTACCCAAGCTCCGGGTACTCCGTGGCGAGATCTTCGGCGGGGATGGCTTCGATGCCGTCGCCGGGTGGCGGGAGTGTGAGTTGGTGTTGCATGGTTGATTCCTTTCTTCTGTGTTGATCGTGCCCGTCCAACGCCATCGGGATGAGCGGGCGTGTCCACGCACAGCCGCCGTGCGTGCACGGGGATCGGCTGCACGCAGCGGAGCAACGCGGAGCAGAGGAAGCCGACGGCGCGTTGACACGGTCGCGACCGATGGCATGGTCACGGTCAATCAACACACCGGAAGGAGAGAGCGCATCGTGACGGCATTGACAATCACATAACTGATGTGCTACACCAAGTCATAGTGTGTCGAGATAGATTCGACTTTGGCTGAGAAAACACTCCGTGTGAAGCATCTCACACAACTGAGCAATGCCCTAGTTATCGGAATCAAGATACGTGAACTGGGTAATGATTTGCAAAGTGTGTCGGGTGGTGTTCGTACTTGTGGGTTGAATCACTGGCCAGATCCACAGCAGATCAGCAGATATACCGAATCCCCTCAAACGAGGAGATTCGGTATGGATGTCAGAGGTCATCAGTCCAGGCGAAAGCTTCTGAAGATTTGCGATTCACTACGTGATCCACAGCTGTCACGTCGAGTCAAGGCTGTAGTGCTGGCATTGGACGGATTCACGCTGCGTGAGATTGCTGCCGAGCTGGGGTGCAGTTCCACGAGCGTACTTCACTGGGTGCACACCTACAATGAACACGGAGTTGAAGAACTTCTTAGCGATAAGCCTACTGGCAGGCCGCGCGATGAGCCCATCGATATCGAGCTACGAATCCAACTTATGAATCGCCAAGACGAAAAGGATCGCCCGCTATCAATTCAAGACATCCGTGATGTTATCGCGGAAGTGACTGGACGATCAGTGAGCCAGAGTAGGGCATACGCCATCTTGCGTGAATCTGGTATAGCTCCACCGAGCGTTCTGGCTGCTAGATATCGCTCACGATAATCTATTAGTTGGCCCAAGCTAACATCTTCTTCAGCTATTTCCCTATCCACTTTTGCACCAGTGGTTTACAGAAAATTGCCTTGGCGCAAGTCCTGCGCTTTGGTACGGTCTTAAGTGGATCCATGCGTGCGGACCTTGGCCGCCCCTAGGTATTCCATGGTCTCTAGGTTAAGGAGTATGCGATGAGACGGAAAACACTGAGCGGTACACCTACGGCGAGGACTATGTATATCGCTACCTTAATTAGCGTGGTGGGAATGCTCGGCGCTGCTTTGCTTACCAGTGCGAGTGCATCAACGAAGCCCACGAGCACGCCAGCTTCCCAACCTGAGCAAATGGACTCAGCAACTGCCTTAGCATTTGAAGCAGTTGCACTGTTACCCGGCACTGAGCAAGGGCTTGTTGATATCGTTGAGAAGGTTGCGGGTTGGATTCAGTATCTGAACTCACGTTCTGGTGTTGATCCGCGTGCGGATGGCGCTCTGGCAGCGATCGAAGTGCGTGATTGGGCTACAGCTGCTCAACAGACAGCATCGATGGATGTGTTTACGAATCATCACATCCAGTCAGACGCATTCATCGGAGCCGCCATCGTTGCGTATGGCAATAACGAAAAGCAACTCGCTGAGAGGCTCTTTGAGAAGGCAGCGATCGCAAACGATCAAAGCTCCGACCCCGCGGTGTTTCAGCTGGTCGGTTCTATCCGATTGGGTTATCCCCATGACGAGATCAAACGTCAGCTTGATGAGCTGGTTAGCGATCAGTCATTGACATCAAGGGATAGATTTATCGTCGACTATGCGAAATCAACACTTGCTGCGCGCGATGGAAGGGTTGATCAGGCCGCGTCGATTACAAAAGGAGCTTTCAAGATCGTTGATCGCGAATATGACAACGCTCCTAACACAGCCACTCTGCGTGACTGTGTTGTCGCGCGTGCTGCCTGGATGAATTTCAAACTTGACGACAGGGCATCCCGTGATTGGGAAGAGATCGAATCCGTTGCAATCTACCTCGCTGATCATATCAACCAGCTATGGACGCAGCACGCGACTACTGCATATGTGTACAACACGCTCTCGCGTTATCATCGCACGGGGTTTGGGCAGAACTCATGGTATGATCTGCGTTTAGCGGATCAGTATGCTGAAAGTGCCGCAGGCGCCTGCCCTCGCGGTGATGGCAAATGCACGGGTGACACTCGAAACTCACTCGCACGTGTTCTTCTGGAACGTGCAACCAGGGATGCACCAAATATGGACCTCGATACTTTATACGAGGCCGAGCATCATGGGCAGCTTGCGGTTGAATCATTCAAGAATGTGAACTCGCTTCAGGACGAAGCAAATGCACGCATCAACCTCGCGGCGACAAGAGCAGCAATCGCCGGTATCCTATGGAACTCACCATCACGGAGAAGCGAGGCTGATGAGTGGAATGAAATGGCTCTGAGTGCACTAAGGATGTCTGAAGACTCATTTGAAAAACTCGATGAGGATATCCAACAGAAACAGGTTTTCTTCAGAGAGTCATTCTCAAACTGGCCACCCCCGAGTGAGTAATGTCAATTGAGATAGTTGGAGCATCGCTATTTCGCCCGGCAACATTGAAGTTTCCGACGCCGCAATGCAGATATGGTTGAGTCATCGCTGAACAGCCTCGCCTGCTTTGCCTGGCCGGGCTTGACGATGATCTGCGGTCCGCAGAGCACGTACTCGTCTTTGCCACGTGTGACCTTCATCCCGTCGTAAAACCCATGCGGGTCGCTGCGGGCGGCGGCCGCATCTCGTGTCTTCTCACGGTAGGAGGTCACGCTGCGGGGAAACACGCTCGGATCGACCAGCCTGTACACGCTGTGCCGCCCGCCCGTGCCGCTGCCGATGCTGACCCAGTCGGACTCGTTCCAGCGGAAGGGTTTTCTGATTCGACCTTCGAGGCCGATCGTGTCCGCGCTGTAGGACGCGGCGATATCGCCCTCGCCGATGGTGCGTTCCTGGCGGTAACAGAACGCTCCCGGTTCGAACCGATCCGGTTCGAGCTCGTGCTCGATGGGCTGGGCCTGCGATGAGTCCGGGGCCTTCGGCGGTGTCGTCTTCGCAGGGGTGGGGGCCGGTCCTTCTTCGGCGTTGATCGACTCGATGATGGTGCACGCCGTCTTCTGGATCCGATCGAGCGAGGTCGTGAGCGTGTCGCGGTCGCCGTTGTAGAGCTGAATGTAGTCGGAGGACGCGGTGCCGGTTTCGAGCCCAAAGGCGTGAGCCACCACATAGGCGACGGACTCGGCCTCGGTCTCCCGGACGGTCTTGGGCGGTCGGTAGTCCTTCTCGACCTGATGCAGTAGCTCGTGCGCCCACTCGTGGGCCAGCACGCTGAACCGCTCCGCGTCGCTGAGCGAACCGATCACCCTGATCGTGCCGCCGGTGGACACGCCGTCCGCGCCGCCCAGCGACTCCACGGTCGCCAGCACGATACCCGATGATTGGATCGCGGACTCCAGTTTGGCAAGCACAGTGCCTGGATCGCCGCCAATCCGCTCGGGCTCGGGGAGCGGCTCGCCCTCCGTCTGCCCGATGTCGAACACATGCACCGCCCGGTAGCGGACGATCTTCTCCTTGTCACTCTGATCTGAGCTCTCTTCTTTCCTGAAGATCATCGGGGCGATGATGACGATGCCCTTCTCGCCCTTCTTGACGGACCGCCCCAGTGACGTCCACGTGTGGAACCCCGCCACCCGCGTGGCGTCCGGGCGCTGGTCCATGATCAGCATGACGTTGCCGAAGCTGTAGCGGTGGAATCGCGACATCACGCTCAGGTACCTGAGCAGCTGCTCGCTCTTGCCGGATTCGAGCTGGGCGATGAGTGAATCGACCGCGGTGGACACGGCCTCTCTGGCGGAATCGACCTTCGAGGCCGCACCGGGGATCGCCCCGGTGCGTCTCGCGGTGCTCATCGGGCGTTGGCGGTCTGCTGCTGAGCCTGCTGGGCCTGGGCCGCGTTGGCCCGGTCCTCTGAGATCGCGTCGCTGATGCGGTCGTAGACCTTGTCGGTGACCCGGCCGATCACCAGCATGTCGTCGCGGTGGAACGAACTCGTGGACTGCCAGTCGCCGTTGGCGTCGCGGTAGCGTTTCTCCATGGTCACGCTGTAGTAGCTGCGCCCGTCGTTGCCGGTGTTCTTCCAGATCGCGGCCTGGATGGGGCCGACGTGGATCCGATCGAATGGTTGGTTGTTCGTAGTCATCTCGTAGTACTCCTCTGTAGTGGTTGATCATGCCCCCGATCAGCCGTGGAGCGCAGCGGGGATCAAGCGAGAGCCGCACATCAGCAATGTGGGATCGGCTGCAGGAAGACACAGAACTGTGTCAACGAAGCCGACGGCCGCTTGAACACTGTGAGCAGCACGGCAGGGGTAGTGCATGAAGATCAACGAACGCAGCAGAGGTGTACAGGGGGTGGTGACAAGATGACTGGAATTCACAGACAGTCGCAGGCATATCAGGATACACCGGTGGGCAAATTGTGAGAACATCATTACTGCAGTCACAAACTACGAGGGCACGATGTGATGGTAAAAACAGGAATCGTTGTGTGCAGCATGCGGAGCGCAATGTATTGGGAGCAAAATGAGCTGATCGCCCCTTGATTGGTGGAGGCTGTACTCGACCATGAGTTCAAAGCAGGATGATGCAGATTGTGTTTCCTGAAACTGGTTGTTCGAACAGGCTCTTACGTACCTAGAAGAATACCGTATATATTCCAAACCATTTGGCGATCACTTCAGTCTAAAGCGTTGCCAGGCCTGATTTTGGCCAAAATTGCATGCGTCTGTTGATTTTCACTATTGACATACCGATTTTGTCAATGTAGACTATCCGAGATGAAACACGATTTTGTCAACATTAGTCCAGGTATGATCGGCCGCCGAATCCGGCAAGCGCGGATCGCTTCTGGCTTGACGCAAGGCGAAACCGTTGCCCAACTCGCAGAGCACGGTGTCAGCCTGACCAAGGCCGGTCTGTCCAAGTATGAGCGCGGCGGGAGCACCGCGAAACCAACAGTTCTCCGCGGGCTAAGCAAAATCTTTGGCGTTGAAAGCGCTTACTTCTTCGAGGAGCGCGGCGTGCGTATTGAATGGCTCGCATTCCGAAAAGCCGCCACGCTCTCAAAGACAAGCCAAGAGAAAGTAAAAGCCGCAGCCGAGTCGCATGTAGATGCGTTCGTGAACTTGCGAAAGGCGATGGAACCTCATCGAAGCGCCGATCCGGTACCTCACACTAAAGTTGCATTGCCGGAGGACACGGAGCTCGCAGCGATGCAACTTCGAGAGCATTGGAAACTCGGCATGCAGCCGATTGAGAGTGTCACCGACGCGATCGAAGATGGCGGAGGCATCGTGGTTGAGATGGATGGTGAAAATGACCTTTTCGATGGCTTGTCCGGATGGGCGGACAATACTACACCGGTCGTTGTGGTGAGTCATTCGGTCACGGATGATCGCCGTCGATTCAGTCTTGCCCATGAACTCGGCCATCTTGTGATGAAGATTGATTCTTCAATCGATGAGAAGACAGAGGAGAGGTGGGCACATCGTTTCGCTGCCGCATTCCTTGTTCCGGCAGAGGTCGCCCGACGCGAACTGGGTGAACGACGGCGGCATCTTGATTTTCACGAGCTGGAGATCCTGAAGCAGAAGCATGGGCTGAGCATGCAAGCGTGGATTTTCAGAGCATCTGATCTCGGCATCATTGAGCAGTCACACGCGAGAACACTCTTTGCTGAGATGGGCCGCCGTGGTTGGCGGCGACACGAGCCGGTTGACTTCGATGGGCAGGAACAACCATCGAAGTTCAAGCAGCTGACCGTCCGCGCGATGGCTGAGGGCATCCTGAGCGAAACGCAAGCGGAGCGGCTCTGTCCGGGCATTGCTCGTGAATCAACCCATCGGACACCTTCTCCGGTCGCCTCGCTCGATCCACGTACGCTGCACAGACTACCGCGGGCGGAACGCGAGCGTCTGATGGAACAAGCGGCCGCTATGACCGCACGAGACTACGAGCCGAGCGGATCGCTGACAGGCTTTGATGCTCTCGGGGAGGAGGATGTGCTCGATGACACCCTCTGAGAACCCGCCGAACCCTATCCGTGGTGAGATCTGGCAGACTATGTTCGACCCCGCCAAGGGGGCCGAAGTGCGGAAGTCACGTCCGGCGGTGATCATGAGTATTCCCGCTGTCGGCCACCTGCCTCTGCGAATCGTGGTCCCGATCACAGGGTGGAAAGACCATTGGTCGACCATCCCCTGGCTGGTGAAAATGAAGCCGACACAGCGCAACGGCTTGACCAAAGTATCCGCCGCCGATGCTTTTCAGGCCAAATCACTCTCGATAAAGCGATTCCAATCAAAGCTGGGTGAGCTCAGTGCTGACGAAATGGAACAGATCGCGGCAGCGGTCTGTCTGTGTGTAGGTGCGTGATGGCAGCGAAATCACAAACAAAGATGTCATCGCCACTGACAAAGCCTCCAGGCCGTTCCGTTTCGACTCCGACCCGGATCTTCCTCTTCACGCTCGCGGGCGGTCGGTGTGAATTTCTTGGGTGCAATCGCTACCTGATGGAGCACCATGTCACCAAAGGGCGAGGGATCTTTGCCCAGATGGCGCACATCTGGGGATTCAGTCCCGGCGGCCCAAGGCGGAACCAGTCTGCTGGCTCGGATGTGCACTCGCTGGATAACCTCATGCTGCTTTGTCCTGAGTGCCACAAACTTGTTGATGACAATCCCGAGACGTACACGGTCGATCATTTAAGGTCGATCAAAGCCGCTCACGAAGACCGCGTCTTTCAGCTCACCGACACCCAGCCCGATCAGTCGACTGTGGCAGTAGTGCTCACCGGTCAGATCGCTGGTGATACGCCGCTTGTGACGAAAGAACAGATCGATGCCGCGATCCTCCCGCGTTACGCCGGCCAGCGGAACTTGCACAAGATCGATCTGACCAGTTTCGCTGATAGGCAGCGGGCCGATTTCTGGACTTTGGCCGCCGCCGAGATCAGAGAGCGCATGTCCGGGTTCTACCGGAGGAAGTTTGATGGCGGTGAACCCAAGCACGTCTCGGTGTTTGGCCTCGCGCCGATCCCGCTGCTAATGGTCTTGGGGTCTTGCCTCTCCGACAAGCGGCCGACCGCGCTCTACCAAAGGCATCGCGACACTGAAGATTGGCGGTGGAAGACTAGCGGCGCATCCGTAGGTTTTGCCAGTCGGGTCATTCAGCGGGGGGCAGACCCTGGCAATGTGGCCGTGCTTGTGAGCGTGAGTGGTTCCCAGGGCCTCGGTGATGTAGCGGCTTGCGTCGACGGGTCATTCACGGTCTATCAGCTTCTACCGAAAGGAGCGAAGCCCGACTTGGGCATTCTGCAGACGGAGACATCATTGCAGGCTTTTCGCACAGCCTTTCAGCAACTGGTCCGTACAATTGATGCTGAGCATCCGGGGGTTGACAGCGTCCACGTATTCCCCGCAGTGCCAGCGCCGTGCGCTATCGCCATGGGACGCGATCTACTCCCCAAGCGCGATCCAGCGTTTTTTGTTTACGACTTTAACAAATCTGATGGCGGTTATACCGCTGCAACGGAGATCAACACACGATGAATACGAAACAATACCTTGAGAGCGTTCTCGAAGCGCAGACACTCGACTCGAACGGCGATGAGTTAAAGAAGCTCCGGAGCCGACGGAGAGAGATCCGCGAAATCCTGCTCAGTGCGTACAAGTCACCCAAGCCGTCTGTGCGATGGGCTGGGTCGATGAGTAAAACGACCATGATCCGGGATTCGTACGACGGGGATTTGACCTGCTACTTCGATCATGATGATGAACAAGCCGGCAAAACCTTGAAAGAGATCTACGAATCGGTCAGGGATGCTCTGTCCGACGATTATTTGGTCGAAGAGAAACCGTCGGCCCTCCGGATTCTGAGCCGCCAGAAGGAAACCAAGGGGGAGTACACGCACATCGATGTGGTGCCGGGTCGTTTCATCGAGGGGAACGACGGCGATGTGTTTCTCTTCCGCAAGTCGGGCGATAAATCTAGATTAAAAACGAATTTGGATGTTCACATTGAGCACATTCGTGACAGTGGCGTGTGTGACGCAATTAGGCTCATCAAGCTATGGCGATTCCAGAACGGCCTGGACCACGCCAAGACCTTCGTACTCGAACTACTAGTCGTCGATATTCTTGAGAACAAAAAATCTTTAAGTCTTCAATCACAGTTGAAGCATGTGTGGGAAGAGTTCCGGGATCACTCAGCATCGCTATCAGTCAAGGACCCTGCAAACCCCGAAGGCAACGCTTTAAAGACGCAGCTCGATGACTGTCGGGATGATCTTGCTAGTGTGGCAAAGCGTACGTTGAAGACCATCGAGGACGATGGCTGGGAAGCCGTCTTTGGGCCTGTAGAATCCGAGACCGAAGAAGCTAAAGCAGCCGCACTGCATGACGCGATTCGAAATGTTGCAGTTCCGAATAAGCCATGGTTGCAGAGGGACTGATGACGAAAAAGCGACTCAACGATCCTATGTTGTCTCGGATCAAACGAGAACTTTCTTCCGAGTATCCTGCCTTGCATGTTAAGCGGGAACAGTTCCATAGTCTTTTGATCACGGGAACATTTCCTGTCTATGGTGCGTGCTGCGATGTGATTGATCGGTTCCAGGTTCGTATTGAACTACCGCATTCATATCCGAAAGATCTGCCCGTTGTGAAGGAGACCGGTGGTCGGATCCCTTGGACAGATGACCGACATATTAACCCCGATGGCACTGCATGCGTGATGATGCCGGAGGAGAGATATCGCGTCTGGCCGATTGGCTCAAATCTGCGCGACTTCCTCAACGGCCCGCTTCGAAACTTTTTTCTTGGACAATTAGCTCGCGAAAGAGGAGAACCTTGGCCATTTGGCGAATGGTCACATGGGGATCTTGGTTTTCTAGAGTTTGTACATAACGAACTCGGAACGACAGATCGAGATCTCGTGGTTCGCTTCATGCTGGTTGTCTCACAGGATCAGATGAGGTCCCGCTCTCGGTGTCCATGCCGATCGGGGCGTTCGATTCGTGATTGCTGTAAAGCAAAGATAATCCGACTTCGACGAATCATCGGGAAGTCTGGGGCTGATCGACTCCTCGGCTGGCTGATCGCGTCGATAAGTCCCAGCGAGTTGCGTGGTTTTACAGGATCAACACGATCGCTCAGAGACTGGAGCACAAATAGATTTCTTCTGAAATCAAGCGTTCCGATACCAATTTCTGTGGATGAACATCTTGAGACCAAGTGACCGTGCATCGAGTTGATGCGATGTATTGCTCTGAATCCACTTGGAGCAGTGAAAGTGGAGAGTTGTTTCGTACCCTTGATAGCTAGGGTGATAGTGCCTCTGCGTGAGTCCAGCGGTGGGACGTCAGGAGGAACGACCTCGCTGGATCTTGACCCAGGTTGTTATCTAATGCCGATTCAGGGAGTTCGGCCACATCCACTCAGGTGCGGTACGAGAGACTGTTTGACACATCAGGGGTTGCCCTCGTTCACCCACAAAGTCTCACTATACGGATGGATCAGGATATGGGTTTATGCGCACCTGACCTGCCCACTTATATCGAGTCCAGTTGCAGTGCGAGGATGCAATGATTATTCTGTGGGAAAGACGGCCATCTGCGTGATCGTGCCTCGGCGTGTGTTCCCAAATGTGTTCCCAGAGCATGTGCAAAGATCGGCAAGGATCAGCAAAAATTGGCAAAGATCTGGAATGACAGATCGATGCTGACCGGTCAGAATCGGTGTTTTAAAGCTCTGAGAGTGGTTTTGTGGTTATCGTGCGGTGAATCCCCCCCTCTCCGTTAGTTTCAAAGGTATACGAAACGGCGTCCTTGATATGGCGCCGTTTCGGCCGTTTTGGGGCGTGCTATGGGATGTGGCGCGTCTCCGAGATTTCGCTGATCCGACCAGTTTTCGATTTGTGGCCGAAATCGGCGCGAGTGTCTCTCGTGGCGATTTGAGTGGTGTCTCCACGCCATCCCTGTATTCCCTGTTCCGGGCTGATGTACAGGGAGTTGCTGTTCAAACAGGGAGCAGTGTCGGGATCGATCGCGTGATCACCCTCACTTCTGGCAAGGAATGGCATGATTTGGCATGGGTACGCTGGATTTCCCTACTGCCGAAACAGGGAATGAGCAGGGAAACATCGAATGCTCATCCCGCGGATCGGATCCCGAGTTCGGTCACCTGCAAGTCCCAGTCGAGTCGCTTGGATGCGGCAATCAGATCGTCGAGTGTGATGGTGCTGGGCAGCGTACCGGCCAGCGCGTGACGTAATGGTTCGGGGCCGAGCTGGGTCAGGGGCAGCAACTCGATCATGCGCGATCGGGCGATCCCGTGCTGCTCCGCATATGCACGGATCGTCGTGCCCGAGCTAATCAGCTCGTTGTGCCATCTGTATGCCTGCCCGATCGCATCGACGATGTGCTGCTGGGGGACCGGGTTGGAAGGGATGATCAGATCGGATCCATCGGGGCTGAGCAGCAGCCGGCGACCGTCGAGTTTCTTGATCTGGATTCGGAGCGAGAGCGAGATGGTGTTCCCGCATTCCTCGACTTCAGGCGTGTGGAGGCAGGTGGGATACGCCGGGGTTTCTGAGGGTGCGGCTTTGAACTTGTGAGACCGGAGCCGATCGATTTGCTCTGACAACAGCGAAACGGCTACTTGATCGGTATCGAGCGTGACGCTCTCGATCACACGCCTGATCCAACGGTCACGTACCGATTGTGGCTGCTTCACGAGGTCATCATGGTTGAGGTAGCTCAGCACCATCCCGCGAAAGAGCTCGTCGAGGTGCTCCGCGTTGATCGTCTTGATAGGGCAGTTCTTGAACCCGTGCTTGATCGCCTTCTGGCTGATGTAGTACCGGACAAGCCGCTTTTGCTTCGTTTCGCTCCGTTTCGTCAGTGGACGATGCGTGGATGATGGACTCATCGCAAACCCATCGCTCGTGCGGAGCTTGCCCTTGAGCAGGTGCGGGTGCGTCCAGCGGTGCAGCTCGGACTTCTCCTGCTTCTTTATGATCTGTTGGGCGGCGTCCCAAGTCTGCAAGTCAATGATTGGTTGGTGGAGTCCCTCGTACACATCGGTCTTGCCGCTGCGGGAGTGCGTGATCTTGCCGATGTAGAGCCGGTTCGTCAGGATGCCATGGATGTACTTGGCGGTAAGCGGCTTGCCCCCGTGAACACGCCCGCTCTTACTGGTCCAACGCTTGGTGGTGTATCCGTGCCTATTGAGTTCAGTTGCGACTTCGATGTGCGACTGATGCTCGGCGTAGCCCGTGAAGATCGTACGGACGAGTTCGGCTTCTCCGGGGATGATGTAGATTCCTTTCGATTCCTCTTCTCGCTGCAGACGGTACCCCAGTGGCGGCGTTCCACCGACCCAATAGCCCTTCTTCTTGGTCGCCGCGATCTTGTCTCGGATGCGCTCGCCCGAGACCTCCCGTTCGAACTGCGCGAAGCTCAGCAGCATGTTCATCGTGAGTCGCCCCATCGAGGTGCTCGTGTTGAACTGCTGCGTCACAGAGACGAACGAGACCTGCTTCTCGTCGAAGAGTTCCATCATCTTCGCGAAGTCGCTCAGCGATCGGCTCAGCCGATCGACCTTGTAGACCACGACGACATCGATGCGTCCCTTGTCGATGTCTTCGAGCAGTTGCGTCAGGCCCGGGCGTTTCATGGTCCCACCGGAGAATCCGCCGTCGCTGTAGATCGTCTTGACTGCTTCCCAGCCCTCGTGCTTCTGACTCTTGATATAGTCGAGCCCGGCCTCGAGCTGCGCATCGAGTGAGTTGAAGGCGAGTTCGAGGCCCTCCTCGTTGGATTTTCGGGTGTAGACGGCGCAGCGGATGGTCTTCATACATCTACTCCTTACGCGGGCTGCTTGATCTTCTTGAGTCCGAAGAACCGGGGCCCCGACCAGCGAGCACCGGTGATCTCGCGGGCGATCTCGGACAGGCTGGCATATTCAAGGTCGCGGTATCTGAACCGCTTCCCAGCTTCAAGTACACGCACCTCGTGGCGGTGGCCGTGCCAGGTTCGCACAAGCGTGGTGCCTTCGGGCAAGTTGAAGGGGGATCGGTCTTTGGTCGAGCGTGATCCACGCTTCCGTGATGCGGAATCGGGGGCGTTGCGGATCGCGGCCTTGAGCAGTCGTCGGGTCTCAGCGTCAAGGTTGCCGTGTTCTATGCTCTGCAGGTGCCACGCGATGCCGCGCACCAGCGCCTGCTTGAAGTGGGGCGGGTCACCCCGGATACCGATCTGGTTCCATTGATCCTGAAGCTGGGCGGTGGTCTGTTCACGGAGTGTGTGTAGGTCCATGGGTGCGTTCCTGTTGGAGCCCCTCGCACGCGGCCCCGGCGCTTGCGCATGCGGATGTTTCCGAGTGCTCATTGCACATCAGCGTCACCACGCTTGTTCGGTTGCCGGGGCCGGCGGCAGGGGCCGGTCGGGGTGCTGCGGGGATACGCCCGCGGTGTCACATGTAGCCATGGATCCCGGGTGAGTTCAAGTCGAATCGCGAGACATCGCGGGAACTTTCTGGGGTTTCTGCACAATCCCGTGGAACATGCGCCACAGCGCGATGTCATCGGGGCGAGTTCCCACTAAAATCGGATGTCGCGGCGCATGTGGGCTCGTGGCCCGCGTCTGGCCGAGATGACGAAAGGAAGCCGGACCACCGTTCCTGGCCCGCACCGGGCCGACAAACCAACTGACGCGCGAGCGTCCGATGCTGCTCCACAGCAAACGACCAACCTGGGCCTTGGGTAACCAAGGTCCTTGAAAACACGGTTGCGGCATCTGGATCCGCGCTCCCGAAAGGGGGCGTCGGCCAGGTGCTATTCCGTGAACCCCTTGGTCGGGGTGCTGTGGGTGGCCGAAGGTCCGGCGCCCTCTTTTTCTATCGATGGGTGATCACTCCGGCGGGCATCGGGCTCGAGCGCGTTGCCGAAAGGAGTTCCCCATGCATGTCGTATCAATCCGCCTGCTCGCCGTTGTGGCGATGTTCATTGCCTTACTCAGCCTTGGTTGTTCCAGCACCCCGACTGTGGACACACCGGGTACCCCATCGAGCATTGGTACCCCGAACGATACGGGTGGGCCACGCGAGCTGGTCCGACGGCTGAACCACATCGGGATCCCCGATTCGCTCAATGGGCGCGGATGGGGACCGTCGCGGTCGGAAGACGGTCGATGGATTGCTATCCTGGTGCGAGATTTCCCGATCGATGAGTTACTCGAGAATGAAGTCTCGTGCTGGTTCGAATCAACAGACCGGAGCCGGATCGATCGCCTGGAGCTGAGCGCTGAGCTGTACGCGCCTGGCTATTTCAAAGCGGATGTGATGGATCTCTTCAAGCAAGCGGTTCACGAGGTCTGTCCGAGTCCACCATTGTCGCTGCTTCGCTCGATTGATCGCAGATCGAGCTGGAGTGGGGATGGATGGACGCTCGAGATCATCGATTACGACAATCGCACCAACGGGTATGAGATCATGCTGCGATGGAAGAAGTAGGACCACGAGTAACGCAACTACAACTCATGCGGTCCGATTGATCTGCATACCTCCGTGTCGCTCGATCCACTCTTCTGTACTCATCATTGGTGCAGGCCCTGCCCGGAAGCTGTTTTGCTCTCCGAACACGCTATCGAGTACGAAGAGCTCCTCGGGCAACTGAGCGAAGAACACTGCGTTGTTTTTGTGTTCTTCTCCGGTCACATCACTGTGCGGTGCGGTGTGATAGACGCCGCCTCGATGATGCCGGTTCGGGTAGGGATCTTGCTGGTACTGCGCACAGAACGCCCTCGCGCCCATGCGCAGCATCTCGGCACGGAGATCAGCTCGGCTCTCCCGGGCCGGGTGCAGGGCCTCGCCTTTCCGCCGCGCCATCCCTCCGCCGAGCGATCTTGGCAGGTACTCATCCCGCGTCGCGATCGCTGGCAGGCTGAGCACCTCCCAGCCGTCCTGCTTCAGTAGGTGAGTGGTCAGGTCGTCGACCGAGAGTCGCTGTGTCACCACGATGATCATGCCGTCGTGCTTGTCGTTGAGCCGCTGGTAGATGTTGCGGTCGTACCAGTTGCGGATCTCGGCACACTTGGCAGGATCATCAGCCTGCTGTGGCGTTTGCGGGTCGTCGATGATGATCATGTCTGCACCTATGCCGGTAACAGCCCCCGTAGGAGTCAGGGCTAGGCGAACACCACCCTGCGGCAGCTTCAGGCGACCGGGGCTCTCACTGACCCGCACATGCGGGAACAGCCCCCGGTAGCGCTCGTGCGTCATCAGCTGGTGCGCCTGATGATGATGCTCGTCCGCAAGACCGCGGTGGCCAGATATGCACAGGATTCTCTGGTCTGGTTGCACGCCGTGTATCCATGCAGGAAATGCGATTGAAGCGCACACCGATTTGAGCGAGCGTGGCGGCATATTGATAATCAGCCGGGTGGTCTCGCGACTATGGCATCGGGCGAGGGCTTCACCGAGCACATCGATCGACCAGTTGTGCTGGTAGCTGATACCAGGGTGCAGCAGCCGGAACGCAAGCTGCATGAACATCCGCGGATCGGTGCGATACATGTGCCGGATGGCTCTCGATTCAGGGCTGGTCATGGCTCGCCTCCGATACTTCAGCATCACCGCTCTGCTCGTATGTTCTCAGCAGCTGCTCGAACGCCTGACGATCGGCCGCGTCGGGCTCGAAGCCGGCGATGCTCTGCTGGCTGACCATGAAGGGCAGCACCATCTTCATGGCGCGGAGATCGCCCTTGAGCGCGTCGTTGACGAGTGACTTGAGTAGCACCTCACGCTTGGAGATGCTGATCTGCTTTCCACCCTCGGTGATCGTGATCTCCTTGCTCAGCTCGATGTCGAGCAGCTTCTCGAAGTCCTTGATCTTGCGGGGGCGGCCGTTGGGATTTCCGGACTGGCCGGGCTTCCACTGGGTTTGTTTGGGTGGCTTCTTGAAGCCGACCTCGTACTCGTGCTGATCAGTCATCTGACACCTCCTCCGTGAGTTGGTCGAAAGTGCAGTTGGTTGCTTCGTGGACCGCATCGCGACCGGTCCAGAGTTGCCAGCGCGTGATCGCAACATCGACATACCGTGGCGAGAGCTCGATGCCCATGCAGTGACGCTTGGTCTTCTCGCAGGCGATGAGCGTGGACCCGCTGCCTAGGAACGGGTCTAGCACGAGCTCACCGCGGCGTGAGCAATCAAGGATGGCGTCCTCGATGAGCCGCACGGGCTTGATGGTCGGGTGGAGCTTGAGCGCGTCACCGTCCGGGTCGCCCTCGGCAGGATTGAGCGAGCGTACCGACGGATAGCTCCAGATATTGCTTCGTGTGCGACCGTGTTCGCCAAGCTTGAAGTGGTTGCGGTGGGGGGCTTGGCCGTGCTTGAACACGAACACCAGTTCGTGCTGGCTGCGGTAGAAGCTGCCCATGCCGGCTCGATCCTTCACCCAGATGCAGAGGTTTTTCAGCTCGCTGTAGTGAGCGTTGCCTGCGGCGAGCATCTCGCCCATGTGCCGCCAGTCCATGAACAGGTAATGAATCGAGCCTTGGACGCTAAAAGTGCATATCTGCCTCATCACCGACCCGAGGAACGGGGTGAACTCCTCCGGGCTCATCTCGCCAGAGCCCATCGCGAAGTCGCCGTGATCCTCCTTGCAGACCTGGCCGATCGACTTGGCGGGGAGGTTGTACGGCGGGTCGGTGAAGACCATCGCAGCGTGAGTGTCTCCGAGGAGCCGTTTGTATGTAGCGGGATCTGTGCTATCACCGCACAAGATCCGGTGTTCACCCAAAGTCCAGAGGTCTCCCGGTTTGGTAGCGGGAGCAACAGGAAGCTCCTCGGGGAGCTCATCCGAGCGATCGTGTCCTGCGGGAGTGTCTTCGTCTATTGAGAGTTCGAACTGTGAGATACGCTGTTCGATCTCACCATAATCGAAGCCGATACACTCGATATCGAACTCCAGATCGAGATCCGAGAGCACCTTGAGGTGCTCGCCGAGCAGCTGGTCATCCCAAGTGCTGATCTCGGTGAGCCGGTTGTCCGCGATCATCAGGCCGCGGATCTGGGCGTCATCGAGATCGGTTACGCGGACGGCGGGGACCAGCTCCTGGCCAATGAGTTTGCACGCTTCTGTGCGTGCATGGCCGCAGATCAGCTGGTTATCTTGATCGATGAGTACTGGCATCCGGAACCCGAACGCCTTAATGCTCTCAGCGATCTGGCGGATCTGTTTCTTCGGGTGCACTCGGGGGTTACCTGGGTGAGGCTTGAGGTCGCTGATTCGGGTCTGCTCGATCTGCAGGTGTGAGGTTGTCATGGTTAACTCCAAAGACGAACGGGTGCGCAACAACGCAGCCGCGGGGTACAGGCGGATCGGTGTACTCAGGGGCAACTGCGCATCGACGCAACAACACCCCGGCACACCGGTGAGAATAAGATGTCAGTTCTGAGTTCTGGTCGCCCGAGCTCCGGTTTCAGAGTCGGCTCCGGAACCATGTTCCAGAACCCACTCCGAGACCTGCTGGCATGAATCAATCGCGCCAGCGGGAACCTGCAGGGAATCACTCCCCGCTACGACCGGGCTGCCATGCAGCCGGCCGCGGCTAGCCCACACGTCTGACCTTGTCCGCCGTGCCATGCACGGTGACCGAGATGGGGAAGGTGGTTTGGTCAAGTATATACGAATTGCGCTCACTTTGTCTACATCAGTAGAAAATGGCTACTTCGAGAAAGCTTCTAGATGCGTCTCAGCTTGCCCAACCCGGTTTTTTAAGAGAGCATCCCAGCGGTCCAGGCACTGGGACGCAAGCTCCGGATCATCAGCCTTGATTGCGGAATCGTAGAGTCGGAGAAGAAGAGATGACTGCTCTCGACCGGCCATGCCTAAGCGATGCTGCATGCTTCGAGATTCCTCCGCCAACTCGCTCGCAAGTCGATCTGCTGATGCCAGCACCACTTCTGTGTAGGCCAACAGGTCTACCGCCTCACTAGACAATGGCCAGATGAGATCCTCCGAGTTGTCGATGAACGCTGCTGACCGGACAAAGGCGGTAGCCAATCGTTGCCCAACGCTTGAATTGAGCACTTCGTCGCGCCGAAAAATGTTTGATGCTGCTCCTCGCACAGCTTCATCCGGATCATCGAATAGTTTGATCAGGTGGGATTCGGCTGATTGGCTGTCCGATGCCTCGTCCGTTACCAATTGCCCCAGTGTTTCAGCGATTGCTTTCCGCAGCACTACAGAACCCTGAAGTGCTAAACGCCATGCGCCATTTGAGGTACCGAATTGGAGATGCTCCGCTGCAACCCAGTGAGCACCTTGCTGCGATACGGATTCAATGCTGGAGGCAAACATGCGGGCGAACAGGTCCGGCAAGACACTCTGATGTCTCCATCGACGCAGCTTCCAATGTCGCAAGAGTCGGTTCCGGCCTCGGGCTTGCCCTCTTGTCCACCCTAGTTCGCGATCACACCACCTGACATAGCCAACGAGTCGATTCAGCCATCGTCCAGCTAACACCCGGTCGTCTGCGGTATCGATGATCGTTCTGAGCAGCGAGGTTCCGAGTTGAGGCTGGACGGAGTATGCAGCTACCGCAAGCTCCGCGGCAGCAATCCGAACAGCAGGGTGAGGATCCGTCGCCAGCTTCCGAGCCAGCGGCATCGCCTTCTCACACTGGTCCTGATCACCCCAAGCCAAGCTGGCAAGTGCCCCTGCCGCTACCCCTCGAACACAGTTGAGGCTGGTCGTCTCGACATCGGGCCGCATCTCGTTGCCCACTCCACTATGGACAGAGAACTCCTCCACTTTGGGGTCTTCATGACTGGCAGCGTGATCCAGGAGTTGCCATGCAGGTTCGGTCCAGTTGTACTGCGGATGGTGCTCGATGACGCGGCATGCGGCGATCACGAGGTACCGGTCATCCATTGTCCTTGCGCGGTCCAGCAGAATCTCAATTCCTTCGGAGTCGCAGCTTTCAAGATCACAGTCCTTGTCCGCGAGAGCGTCACACAGCCGTGCGAAGTACACCGCCGGGGTTTCTAGCGGGAAGCGACGGGCCAGGATTACACAGCGAGGAGTCTGGCGCTTAGCCACTGCGCCGAAGTTGTTCGCAAAATGCTCATGTGAAGATTCGCCGACACGATCCGGCCCCATCTGTTTCCACCTGCGAGGCCGTGTACCCCAGTCTCGCTTGATCATCTTCAGCCACTGCTGATCCGAGACCTTGTCCAAATGCTCGTCAGGAATGGGCGAACCCACCCTTCCACCCGATGACTCGAATCCGGAACGTTCTTTCGCCGGACCACCAAACTTGGCATCCCAAGCGCTAATCCGTTCGATCACCAGAGCTGATCTTCTGTCTTCCTGAATCGCGCTAAGCAGGAGGTGTTGCGTACCCCCGATTGGATTAATCAGCGGTACAAACCTGCCAGCGACATTGTGGCCGAACACGCCCTTGGAGAAGTCATCCTGTAGCAAGTAGCGGTAGTACTTTTTCTCTTCATCCGGATAGAGGCCCAAGAGTGAGGCCTCAAGCTGCATCATCGATTCCTGGGAACACGCGCCGGTGTGCTGTCTGATGATTCCTGCCGCCAAGCCATGACGATCTCGATCGTACCCATCCCTGAGCGAGAGTCGCGATTCATCAGCAAAGAGCCATACCAGAGCTTCATCGGATACCGTCGTGGCACATTGACCAAGCCCAAGCGCTACCGCAACCGACAACGAAGTCGATTTCGCAACCTGGGACGAGTGCAGAACCGTCTTCAGGAACTCCGGATCCGTCTCTGCAAGCCCAGCAACGGCATATGCAGCCATTTGCCGAACCGCACCGGCCAGATCGTCATAGAACGAGCTGAACCGCATGCGACGGGATGTAAGATCATCGATCGTCTGGGGGTCGGGAACACATCGCTCTTTCAATCGCTCACACAAGAGCACCAGCCGAGCGAAGACTGGGTAGGCGATAGCCGCGTGACTTCGGATCGCCGTAGGCACGTGCTTCTCAAGAGACGATTCCCTTAACGATGCAATCCGCTCATCAGTATCCGAGGCGTTTGCCAAGAGACTCTTTCGAAGCAGTCCCCGGATCATGCAGTCGATCAGCCGTATAAGGCGATGAGGCTCGTGCTGCGCGACCTTGTCGAGCATGGCGTCGTGAACGGCCCACTTGCCAGCTCGAATCTGCTCATCCCGTATTTCGGCAACCTTCGGAGAATCCTCTGACGGGTCCCACCATCCGAGCAATCCGCCAAGGAGATCCACTCCATCCGCCTCATCGATAACCGGATTCAGCAGACCATCGACTTCTTCCGGACAGGACTCCATCAGCATCAGGATGGCGCGCATCCACATGGCCCGCTCATCGCCCTTTGAGGCAGCGAGCAGCCTGCTCCAGACACCATCTGCATGGAGTGCTTGGAACCACGGCTTCGACCGCCACAGAACCCGGTTCACGATGTGATCTCGCCAAGCGTCCTGACCAAGTAACTCCACGACCAGCGCTCGGAGATCAGCCGATATGGGATCGACTTCCTTGAGAACACCCAGAACCAGGTGCTTGAGATGGAATCGCACATCGGGGTCCAAGATCATCGCTCGGCTTACCGCTACCCCAGTGGCGGCATCTTGATCATGTAGGAGGAAGAGCAACTGACGTAGCTGATCTCGACGTTCGAGGCCCTGGCCTTGCTTGACCCACTCAACGATGCTCTCTGAGTCTCCACCAGACTCGGTTAGCGATGCCCTCGCGACGAGATAGTCAAAGTAGCTCTGGTGTGGAAACGCGACCGCTCCCCCAACCTTGACGAACAGCCCGACTGAGCAGCATGCACGCATGGCGGCCCGACAGGCGTCGAACGCAACCTCTGGAACGGAGAGTGTGCCTGACTGCTCCATAGCTTCACGAGCGATGCTGATCGCGCGGTGAACATCCGCATCGGCAACACCTGGCTCTTGAGCAGCCTCGGTTCGATAAGTGTCGATCAGAGCGGCGAGCAACTGGGTCTGCGACGCCAGGTCCCGACGCACATCACCCTTCCTTGCAAGAGCGTACCACGCGTCCAGTGTTCCCGGATGACGCAGAAGGGATTGCAATCGTTGAGGAAGACTGCTATGGGCAACACCGACTGACTGAAGCAAAGGCTGTATGTCTGAATCGGAAAGAGTGCCGATATCAACAGCTGACACTTTTCCCGGGTGTGCCCGCTCTACCGTTTCTCGCCACCGCATGATATTGGCATCATGATCAAGATCGAAAGTGCGGCATGCGACGACAACCAAGGTCTTGGGATCCAGAAGTGCTTCCCGCAGCATTGACGCACACTGTCTCCATGCTGCGGTAGCGTCAGTTGTTGTAAGCCGAAGTGCATCGAGCTGGTCGATTACCAAAACAGCGCGGCCATCATGGGCTACCGCCATCAACGCAGCAGCCGGAGTTGCCTTCAAACCGAGCGACTCGCCATACCGCAGCGGATCGCCATGCATTGGATGAGCAGAAAGGGATAAGGGAAGCGCGAGGACACCTGCTGCTTTCAACTTCTCAACGATGCCAAGCAGCACCCCGCTTTTGCCAGTGCCGGCTTTCCCGTGAACCAGCACCAAGCGAGGCGGGTTCTCGCCGGTGATCTGACTTGCAATATCTTCGACCTGAGTCCTCGGGATCCATGTGCGTGCAACCAGCCGTTCCTGCAATGATGCAATGAAGTCGTCCCGTAGAATTCCAACCGTCGTACGAAGTTGTGGATCGCGACGCAGATCACGAGGTCGATGTCCGTGCTGAGCGAGATAGTCGAGTATCGGCTGGGCTGTGATCGTCTTGCCAAGATGCCGTTCAAGGTAGCCTTCGAGCAGGCCGGTCACAGCGGCCGGATCGCCATCGAAAGCTGCCTGAACGAGCAAGCCAATTCGCTCGTGCTCTGAATCTCCGCTCTCGACGACCTCGAATCGCATGGCTCGCAGCCGTCGGATCGCAATGGCCTCATCTGCATCGACACCTTGCTGCAGCCCCCATTTCTGGAGAAGCTCCTTGAAGCACCTATTGCGATCCTTCAGCGCAATGATGCGATCCACAATGAACTGCGAGTCTGATCCTTCGTGGCGATTCAGTTCATCACAGATGTCTCTGAGGTGAGGCACGGGGAGCGACGAGGCAAAGCGAAAGCGAGCATTCTCGGAAGCGTCGATGTATGCGGCTGCGGCGGAGAGAACTCTCTCTTGCTCCAGGGATGCCGGGGACCACCTGTCATAAGCCCGGTTCTGTCTCTTGAGCTGGATATGTTCCGTCTCTCCACTCGGGAGCACCAAGTCGATATCCGCTCCGCCTGAGTCTCCCGACGCAGGCTCCCATTTCAAAGACACGATCTGATCGGTCACGAGCGCGACAAGCTGCCAGATCGCGTAGCGACGCTCAAACTGCGTCCCCAACTTCGATGCGATACCGCCTGGCTCAGCCATTCTCGCGTTTCTCCAGCAATACACTTCGTTCGCAATACGCTCTGAAACATTGAGTGTAACTTAAATTTATCGGAAATTGAAAAGACATTGGCGGCAGGCCACAGATCGATGTCTGTGGCTCACTGTGATTACCTAGTAGAGCAACCGCGGATCGTCACTGAACTATTATCTCCTAGTTGTGATCCTAGGTGGTTCCTGTTTATCTCCTTCCGCATAAAGCGAGCAGGCTCCATTCGGGATATTCTGAGTTCGATCTCACTTGGTTTGAGCATGCCAAGAGTGGCGTACAGACGATAGAGATTGTACCATATCGCGAAATTCTCCGTGATTAATTTATCTCGTCGGTATCAAGCCAGCGTGCGTACGCCATCATATCGAGTGAGGGCACTGTTGCCATGGTCTGCAGGCGCGCGATCAAGCGGAGCAAGAAGTAGGCGAGCGGACCTTCCGGCGTCTGTACGCTGATCGCAGCAGACACCGAATCGGAGTATTCCACCTCAAACACGCCGTTCTCTGCTGCGCAACCGATTTCTAGGCATCCTGCACCGTACACCCCGTTGATCGCTTTCTCGAACGGCTTGCCGAACGGCGGTGACCATGAGCTTCTCAAACACAGCAGACCGCCAAGAATGTGCTGCGGCTCCTTTGGCGGGTAGGTCCCCCCAGCGTGGGGGATCGGGATGCTCGTCCGGTGCAGTCCTCGGACACTCTCGATCTTCTTGGCCGCGTATGCGATCTCTTCGCCCGACATCTCCTGCTTAACTTCGAATGCGGCGTATACGCTCTCGGCAGGGACGTAGAGCGCGGAGTCGTGCTTCAAGACGAACGGCGAATACTGGCGATCGTGAATCACGATGTCGAGCTGGTCGCTGCACTCGTTCTTTGAGTCAATAACGAACGCCTTGTTGACCTGATAGCGCGCGGGCAAGTGGTTCTTCAGCATCTCGATCCAGCGACTCTCGCTCACGTCACCCTTGGTTCCGGCGTGCGCCACGATGTCCCGAGTGATCCCGAGTTCGTTGGCGAGCAGCCTGTGCAATCCATTGAGCAGGGCGGGGAGCTGTGCTCGGGCGGGTTCGCTCTTATCAGGAGAGGGGGAAGAGGTCGCCAAAGATATCGCGGTACTTGCGGAGGGCATCGCCGTTCCTTCCATTGCTTGAGAGTTGGATCGCTTCGCGCATCGCGTGATGCGCTTCGGCCAGTGCGCGTTTGGCGCTCAGGAACTCGGTTGTGGTCATCGAATCGCTCACAGGAGGCCCCAGTCCCGCCGGGTCTGGCCACTCTTCGTCGATGCGGTTGGCTGCTGTCGAAAAGAACCCCATGAACTCGTACGGGTAGTTGCCGTTAAACGGCGGCCGCAAAAGGTCTATGGCCATCACCTCAAGCAGGAACGACGGCTTCACCGGCTTTCCGTGCTCTTGATTCCATCGCTTGATCATGCGGACCATGCCCTTCCACTCGCCGCCGAACGCTTTGTTGGCCACGGTCGCCTTCTCGGCGTGTACCTTCGGGTTGGTCTCGGTCCACCCGTCGGATGTGGCGGTATCCGGGATCTCGTAGTGGTCTGACTTTGAGAAGGCGGGCACGACATCGAAGCTCATGACACGCTCGGAGTCGCCCGCGACGGTGAACTGGACGGTGACGGAGCGCCGCTGGCGGCTCACGTTCTCAGAGCCGTATTTGTTGGCGAGGGCGGACTCGGTGTCGGCCAGAATGAGTGTCGGGCGCTTTCCGGTACGATACTTCTCTCGCTCGTCGTCGTGGAAGACGCAGAAGATGTCGACGTCCTTCAGAGGCTTGGTCTTTGTGTATCGAGCGTATGAGCCGGTGAGGAAGTCGTGGTCGATCTTGAAGGACCCGTTCATGACGTCGCGGATCTCCCGCTGGCGACGGGATGCGTCGTCCTGCTCCTTCTGCGTGAGTTCAAGGCGGCTCCGGAACTTCTTGAAGGCGTCGGTGACAGTCAGCATCATCGGCTCCAGTACGAGGTTTCTGCGGCGAGTCCATTCCCGCCGACGGTGGCGCCGACGGTGTACCGGCGCATCCCATCCGTGGAGCGGAAGTCACACGGCCCCCAACCAGCGACATTCGGGCGGCCCGACGCGTTCTTCAGGATGAGGTCATAGCGACATCGCGACGGTGCGAGCCCCGCTTTGGCGATGTGATAGCGGATCGCGTCGGTATCCACCCAAAGCGAGCCGTCACCGACTGATGAGTAGATGACGTCCATGTCCCAGCGTGTCACCAATGAGTCGTCCCGTGGGTCGTAGACCTCCAATGTGACGCGCTCCAGATGGCGACTCGCGAGCCACGTGGAGATGGCTCGTTCGTTCGAGTCCCAGTCGTCGGAGAACTTTGATGGGTCGAGACCGATCTCGCGGATGACCTCCTTGATAGACAGGAGCATCTTCGTCGTGACGTACGTCACCGTGTGCGTATAGGTGATAGAGACGGTGTACGTGCTCATGACTGCATGAACTCCTCGACGTTGACGGAGAGTCCGCTCGCGGTTGACTCTGACGAGTCGTCGCCATCAACATCGTCATCGCGGGAACGCGCGGTGATTCGACTCGAAACAGACGCGAGCTTCTTCTTGCTCCAGTCGATATCCTCGGGGAGGCACGGGATCGACATCGACCAATCCCCGTCGGTGGGGCAACGCGACAGCATCGCCTCGTTGACTCGATCGCCGGTAATGGCGTCATCATCAAAGACGCAGTACACCCGCACGCGCGGTCCGGCGCCCCAAATAACAATGGGTGCGTCCTTCGTCGCCTCAGACGAGATCGAGGAGCACGCAGCCCCCGCCGCCATTTCGAGCTCGCGTCTGGCGTCGCTGTCAGAGCTCGGGGCCAAGAGATCAACGATCAGCTCCCAGGTCTGGGATGCCGTGCGCACTGGAGTTGAGGCGATTCGACGAGCGATAACTGTGCTCATTGTGCACCCTCCACATTGATGCGTTCCGCCTGGGCGTGCTCGATAGCGGCGAGCACGGCATCCCCCGTGAGCCGGGATGGGTCGAGGGCGGTCTCCTTGGAGTGCGCCAACGCAGACAGCACAGCCTTCCGGATGCGTCGCCCATCCAACCCCACGCATCGCTCGGCTGCTTTGGCCACGGCCGTGTCGTCGCGCAAGCGTGCGACCGGGGGGTATTGGCTCGCGATACGGTCGATGCTGTCAAAGAGGATGTCCCGGCATGCCTCTGGAGATGGAAGGTCGATCGTCATGATCAGGTCAGACCGCGAGATGAACGCATCGTCGATTGCCCCGGCGAAGTTACTCGTAGCAATGAAGAGAAGGTTCGGGTTGTTCGCCGCGAGCTGGTCGAATTGGGCGAGCACTGCATCGGTTGCGCGATGTACATCGACGGGGTTTGCTTCAAGACTCATCTTTCGTCTGTCCGCGGCGAGCGTTTCCACTTCATCGAGCAGTACGATGCAAGGGCCGCCGGCGGCCTCTTCAGCGATAACCGTTCCGAGCAGGTGACAGACGGCTTGCTGACTCTTGCCGAGCGCAGCGCTTGCCAGGGCGTGCGGCTCAACCTCGATATAGGTCAGCTTGCCATTGAGCGATGCGGCTGTCCGTGATGCGAGGCCGCGAGCGAGCGAGGTCTTTCCTGTCCCGGGCGGTCCAACCAGGAGGATGATTCCGTGCAGCGGCATCGCAACTTGCTTAAGCCGCGTGCGCGCGGTGAAGTTGAGCACAGATTGGGCGAGCAGCCGGTCCTTGGATTCCCGCGGAACGATGACTGAGTCCCAAGCCCCGTCGAACTCGGAGTCCGGCAGCACCCGGATGTCTTGGACGCCCTTCTGCTCTGTTACGCGCCGGGCGCGTGCCCGACCATTCTGGATCGCGGAGTTCGTTGGGGCCGCTGGTTTCATTCGCATTTCGCTCGCTTTCCCGGATCCGTCGTGCCGATGTAGACGAAAACGTATAGTGTTGGTGCCAAGAGAAGGGCCCACGCGAGCCATCAGACGGCATCGTCACGAGATTGTATACGTTTTCGTCATGGAGGTTGCTCGGCATGCCCGAAAAATTCGAGGAAAGACTCCGCAAAGCCCGTCAAGACAAGGGTTTGAGCCAGGCTGATCTGGCCAAAAAAGCAAGCTTACAGCCGTCGGCGGTTTCCCACTTCGAGACCGGAACACGGTCCCCGTCCTTTGAGAACCTGCGTCGGCTTGCGGACGCCTTAGGTGTTTCGATCGACTACCTACTGGGTAGGCAGACCGACGAAGAGGCAGCAGGCCCGGTTGCCCAAAGGCTCTACCGCAACTTCGAGAAGATGACATCCGACGATCAAGAGACAATCGCTGAGATGGCCGAGATGCTTCGGCGCAAGAGCGTCCAGCGCAGGAAATCCGACGGGGAGTGATGCGTGTCGCGTTCGATGAACTACCAAGTAGGAGAACGGCACGCCGAAGAGGTGCTTGAACGGGAGCGGCTTGACACGCTCCCTATTTGCCCACGCGAGATCGCATCCAGGCATCACATCTTGATCGAGCCGAAACCAACGAAGTCAGTTGGTGTGACCGGTTTTCTGATGCGCATGGGGAACGACTTCCTCATCTGTCACGCTTCGCATTTGTCGAATGATGGGTTCATCCGTTTCACGATTGCGCACGAACTCGGTCACTATTTCATCCCGGGTCACCCCGAGGCATTATTCGGCGATAAGGATGGAATCCACGAGAGTCGCGCTTTTAGCCCGAACGGGAATCGCTTCGAACAGGAAGCGGATGGTTTTGCGTCAGCCTTGCTCATGCCTAGAGAGCCTTTCATCGCAGCTATGCGTGAGCAGGACCCCGGGTTCAAAGCGATCGAGGCGTTGGCCACATTGTGCCGGACTTCCATCACCGCGACCGCTATCCGGTACGCACGATTCGCAGAAGATCCAGTGGCAGTGATCATGAGCGTAAGAAATTCTATCGAGTACTGCTTCATGTCCGAGCCAATCCGAAACTGTGAGGGACTCAGGTACATCTCGAAGGGCACATCGCTCCCCGCGCGATGTCCGACGCGGACATTCAATGCAAATAAATCTAACATCACGAGCGGAGCTAGATCAGCAGGGTGGACCTCTTTGGACGATTGGTTCGAAGGCGCTCCGCAGTTGGAAATGAAAGAGGACGTCGTCGGTCTCGGTGGTTACGGAAAGACATTGACTGTGCTATTCACCGAGGAGGCGTTTGATGACAAGGAGGAAGACGACGACTGAACCAATCTGGCTGAGCGTGAACCAGATCCGAAAAACAGCGACGCGAATAGTCCTGCCGCCGCGATCGGTGTGTTCAATGGGCCGTTGGCTTCGATGGCAGAAAGAGAAGCCTGAGCCATTTCTTTAGATGGTTCCACCCTCCGGTGTGCGGCATTCCATTGACCACACCCGCACTCATCACTTCCTCGGGCCCCTATTGTGAGCGAGTAGACTGACGGGACGACAGAAGCTACCTGTTTAGGGTGCAGTTTTACAGAACCCCTTCATGTCGGACATGGTATCGAATACACCACTGATTAGACTCGTTCGCACTTGGACGTTCGATCAGAATGCTGCCGTGACGTTAATGAACCATCCGTGGCTGTCGTAAGATAGATCGGTAATATCGTCTGAGAAGTCGGTGAAGTTGTATCCGACGCCGAAGCGGATGTTCTCGTTTATGTGGCGGTAAACGCCGAGTAAGATTCCGCCGCGAGAGTCGCCGGCGGCTGAGTTGGACAGGTACCGGCCTTCGAACAATGCATCCCACTCGTGGGTGATGTGAATGTCTGCACGTCCGATGAGGAGCAATGAGGTGTTTCTGAACCATGGGCCCTGGAGTTCGAGATCGCGGATCTCGCCGGATCGCAATGCGATCTTGCCGCCAACTGTGAATCGCTCGGAGAGGTCGTAAGTCGCGTCCGCCGAGAGGACGTGGCTGCGTTGGGAGTATCGGCGGGAGAGACCGTTCAGATCGATCTGACCATCGGTCGGCACGTTCTCATAAAAGGTGTACTTGAAGAGCAGGTTGAGGCGATCGTCTTCGGTCGGCCGGTACGCGAACCCGATGATGGCTTCGGTGAAATCGCCGTCGAAGAACGTTCCAGACCGGTCGTTGGTGCGGGCGAGGTTGAGTTTCCAGAGCAGACGCCAGTCCGGGTCGATCTGCACTTTGACATTGTTGCGGAGCAGGAAGCTGACCCGATCGTCGTTGGGCCCGGTGTCTTCACGCCACTCCAGCGTCAAGCCCGCCTTCAGCTTCTCGGCAGAGTACTGGATGGTCGCACTGATCGACGAGCGATCAAGTTCGCCGGACAGATCGTCCTCGATTGTGCCAAACTCGCCCTGGAGACCAAAGGACCAACGCTCGAATGGGGCGAGGTCTAAGCCGAACGCGTGCGTACGGCCCGACTGGCGGCCCTGGCTGATCAGGCGTTCTTCGGCGAAGACGTTGCCAATGTCACCAAAGCGCTTCTTGACACCTCCGACGAGCGAAGAGCTACGCGAGCGGAGCCCGGTATCCGACCGGTCAGGGTCGAGCTGGAGGGCCAGATACGTATCGGTCAGGTCGTCAACTTTGAATGTACTGTCAAATGTGGCACCGACGCCGCCGTTGCCGCCCGAGACCTCGCCGCCAAGGGTCAGACGTTCGGAGGCCTTGAACTTGATCCCGGCGCCGTACCGGTTGTTGTGCCGGCGGTCGCCCGAGAGCGCGAGCGTGGCCTGGCCGAAAATGTAAGCCTTGCGATCTTCGCTGTCTTTTCTGCCGAGCTCGATCGCGACGTCGGTCCGGTCGCCGGCGCGTGTTGAGGTGAGTGCCCCGATCGCGGAGCCGTCGATCTGGTCGTGTTCGGCTCCGATGATGGCGTAACCACCGTTCTCTCGGTTGATTTCAATCTGGCCCGAGACCTCGGTGGTCTCAAGCCCCCCGGCCTGCTCAAGGCGGTCGAACTCCAATACGAGCTTAGTGGTATCAGAGAGTTTGAGGTCGGCTCGGGCCCCGTACTGGGTGGTGTCGGTCACGGCCAGCTGGCCCGGGGCCGAGAAGCCAGCCTCGCGGTCCTGAATGTAGGCGCTGATCTTGCCTTCGCTTTTGCCGTCGGTGAGCTCGGCGAGTTCTGCGGTCGCTTCGACTCTAAATGCCGACGCTTCGGTGTCCGGCGCCAACGGCTGTGGTATGCCGTTGAAGGTGAAGCCACCGTTGAATGAGGATTCCTCTCCGACGCCGAGCCCGTCTGTGTGGGCGATCTCGGCTTTGATGTGCGTGCCGGGTCCGACGCGGATGGTGATGTCGCCGCCATAGAGTGTCTGATCGCCGCCTGTCTGCTCTTGCTGTGAAATGGTGGCACCCACTTTGACGCGGTCGTTAAGCCATCTCGATACGCGGCCGCCGGCGACGACCTCGTCGGATTCGATGTCAACGGGGGTGAACTCGTAGTTGACGACGAGATACACCGGATTGCCTGACAGTTCGCCCGACTGCACGACCTGGCCGTCATCGGCGGTCGAAGCCAGCGGGCTGGTCAGCAGGATGCGCCCTTGTACATAGTTCAGGTCGTAGTCGTCGTAGGGTTGGAGCAGCGTACTTTCCAGCACGAGCCCGGACTGCTCGTCGCGTACTTCGATGCGGACCCGCTCAGACCCGATGGTGATGTCTTGATTTCGGAGGTAATAGAGCGAGCCGCCTGTGCCGCGGAACTCCTCGCGTGCGTTCACGGTTTCGGGTGTGGCGACGAAGAGGTCGATCTCGGTCTCGTGCTCACCGAACGAAGTCTTGCGGTCGCTGCGGAGCTTGGCTTGCCCACCGTAGAGACCGCGGTCGACCTGTGCCAGATCGGTGTCACGCAGACCGGTGTGGAAGTTGCCCCACAGGATCGTGCTGTCGCGGCGCTCGAGCCGGACGTAGAAGTCCGTCTGAGTTGGGGCGTCATCGATCGTCGTGCTGTCATCGCCGTAAACGGGGTAGAACCGGTCCGCGTCGAGTCTGCGGAGCAGTTGGCGGGGGGCCTTCTCGTTGAGGTTGCTGAAGATGTCCTCGATGTCTTCTTCATCCGTGTCGATGCTGGCGGTCAGGAGCCAGTCGCCCTTGACCTTGCCCTTGAGGTAGAGCGCACCGCGTCCTTTGACGAAGATATCGTCATCAAAGTCACCGTCCGCATCGAGCAGGCGTGCTGGTCCGGAGCCTGAGTTGCCCCCGATCGTCAGTTCCGCGAGCCCGACGTAGAACCAGGAATCCTCGGCGACATAGAGATCGCGCGTCATCGTTTGCTCGGATTGCTGGATTGTATCAACAAAGGTCACTTCGACGGTGTGGGTGCCGTCTGGGATGAGCATCTGGACCGCGAAGGCACCGTCGGTGTCGACCGGTACGGGGCGGCCCATCACAAGCACATCGGTTCCGTCGGGCACCTGGGTACCGCTGACGGTGACCGATGCACCTGCCGTGGCGATCGTGTGCTCGGCGAGACGGTTCTCCCCGAAACCGGCGTTGAGAACCAATTCAGAGTCTGGATTGCTGCCATCGTTTCCGGACATATCGACCCGGACGGACTGCGGGCGTGTTGTATCGATGCCGCCGCCAATGCCGTGCGCCTGAGCAACGATGAGCAGTTCGGTCTGGGCGAGCGCATCCCGCTCAGGAACTGTCCACTCTGCCATACCACCCGCGTCGGTTGGAATGACCGCGATCGGGTTGCTGGCGTCGGGATCGCTCGGGTCCAGCAACAAGACGTTTACGCGATCGATCCACGGCGTGTAGTTGGTGTGGACCTTGAAGAGAAGTGGCTCGCCGCGGACCGCCGCTGTGGGCCAATGGGAGACATTGAGGGCGGGCTCGAAGGCGAGTTCGTCTGCTTGGATGATCACGGCTGACTCCGCCAGTGTGATGTCATCGCGGCGGGTTGCCGCCGGGCCGCTCGCTGGACCGCCGATGGCACCATCGAGTTGGTCTTCACCGATGCGGTAGGTCAGCCCGTCGATGTTGATCGACAGCGGCTGCTCGGATCCCGCAGCGACTTGTGTTGCGGTGCCTTCCCGCACACTCTCGGTGTTGACCGGCGCGGGCTCGGTCGCGACTCGGCTCGCGTTCGCTGTGCGTCGATTGTCGTCGGTCTGGTCGTCGGTGCTTTCTGCTGTCTCAACCCCTGAGAACACTGGCAGTACCGCTCGCCGCTCAACTGGTGCGACGCCTGATACGATGTCGGATATCGGCTGCGGTGAGACTGGCTCCGCCGTTCGCAAGTGCTCGGTTTCGATCTGGAGACGGTAGCGGTCATATTCTGTGCTCCAAAGGCGACGCACGCGGCGTTCGACGGCGCGGAGCCGACGCTTGGACATTCCATCGGTGGCTGATCCACTGATGTACACCAGACGGAGAATGGACGGCTCGTCCGCGATCGCGCGGAGAATCAGGTCGAGATCCGCGTCCCGCTCTGGCAGCAGGTCCGAACCACCGTCCTCGAACGAGTCTCCACTGATCTCGACGCGCACTACTCGGTGGATCCGCGCGCCGAAGTTGACTTTCATCGCCTTGCCTCGGGTCAGGCGAACGACGGCCGGGTTCTCGGTCACCATGCGGTACCCGGTTGGGAGAGTTCGCTCGTCGACCTTCAGGACGAAGGTGGTGCCGCGCGCCTCGTTGGGGATCTCGGCGCAGGCGATGTGGTAGCGACCGAACGCGTCGGTTGTCACGAGCAGGCCACGTACTGTAGCGAGGCGGACATTCGGCAGCCCCGGTTCGCCCTCGTCCTGGTAGCCGTTGCCGTTCTTGTCGTCGAAGACCTTGCCGATGATGTCGGTGCAGTCGAACTCGGGGTCCGGGACAACCTCAACGCTGGCAAAGGCTCGGTTGGACACCGCCCGGCCGCTGGCCTGGTCGAGCGCGATGACCTCGTTGTTGAATGTGCCGAAGCCCACGCCGCTGCCGACGACTGCGAGGATCGTGGCCTCGAACTCCGCGTCGGGAGCGATGGTCAGGCCCGGCCAGGTCACGGTGCGCCCGCTGACGGTCGGGACGACGGGCACGCCGCCCAGCGTCGCAGAGCCGTCGACGAACTTGAACCCGGGAGGCAGGGTGTCGACCAGCTCGAAGTTGGGAACGGTCGCCGACAGCGTGTTGCGGACGCGGATCGTGTAAGGGATGAGTTCGCCGCGTGAAACGGTCTTTCTGGGTGTGGTCTTGCTGATGACCAGTGCGCCTTCGAGGACCGGATCGAGCGCGATGTGGTTGTTGACCACATTGGGATCTCCCGAGGCAAGCTCGAAGCAGATGTAGTACATCGTCGAGTCGCCGAGCTGCGGCGCGGTATCGAACGGGAGTACCTCGAGCGGATCGGGCAGCCCGGTGGGATCAAGCGCGCCGGGCTCGGGCGGGATCAGCCCGGAGGGGAACACCGGCGACAGACCGGCCGGGATGTCCGGCTCGATGCAGTACTCGCCCGGGGGGAAGCCCGCGAGCAGGTCGAAACGGTAGAAACCGTCGCTGCCGGTGACCTGATTGAATTGACCGGGCGGCAGGTGGATGGCGGGGTCAAAGCCGGGAGGCCCGGTCAGACGCACGCGAACGTTGGGGATCGGCTGGCGAGTGATCGAGTTATAGAAGACCCCGCTCGGGTCGAGAGGGAGGTCCTGCTCGACGATCAGCAGCCCGTCTGGCAGCGAGAGATTCAGGATGCCCTCTGGAGAAACTTGCGCGCCCGGCTCGTCGGTGACGGGTGTGCCCCACGGCGTGCCGGTCTCGGGGTGGCGGAATCGGAGCCCGTAACCATCGCCAGGCACGAGGCCGTTGAACGTGTAGCCGCCGTTCCCGTCTGTTGCCGTGCTCTCGACGACCACCCCGTCGAGGAGCAACTCGACGGTCCAGCCGTTGAGGGTGGGTTCGAAAGGATCGCGCATGCGGTCGTGGTCGGTGTCACGATAGACCGTGCCACGCACTGACGAGGAACCTTGCGAGCCGCCGACGCTGATGACAGTGGGGTCATCGTCGTCGGGGTCACCCGGGGCGTTGCCGGATTCGGCACCGTCCGAAACCGGGCTGTCAGAGACGCCGGCCAGGCCTGCGTCCGCCGTGAACGACGCCTGATTCTCGATCCGTGTGCCTGCTTCGAGCCCAGATTGCACGCGTACGCGGAACCGGATCTGGTTGGACTGCCCGGGCTGGATCGTGCCGATCAAGACGCCCGTGTTGAGCGCGGAATCTGAGCCGGTGTCCGCGACGGTTGACCCATCAAGGAGGGTGGTCCCAGTCGAGTACGAAGTGCCAACCGGCGGGACGGTGTCTGTGATCGTGACACCGGTCGCATCGGCCTGACCGCGATTGGTGATCGTCAGTGTGTACTCGAGTTCATCATTCGCTTGAACGCTACCCCCGTTGAGATCGATCACGGATTTGGTCAGGACGAGACTCGGCCCGGTGCCCACAACCAGGGTGGTTGGCTGATCGCCGTTCGAGGCGTTGCCGTCAGCGTCCGAGTTCGTGTTGGGCAGACCGTCTCCGGCAGCCATGGCTTGATTTACGATGATGGTGCTGTCGGGTGTACCCGCGTTGACATCCGCATCGAAAATGAGACGGGCGGTGACTCCGGGAGCTAGGCTCGCGACGGTTGCCATCACTGGATTGCTCCCTCCCGGATCCGCGAGTGGAGTCGGCGCATCGCCCCCGTCTGGGCCGTCCTCGTCGAACAGTATCGACCCCGAAACGAGCGTCAGATCGGCCGGGACGTCGTCTGAGACAACGACATTCGTCGCCGCGACCGGCCCAACGTTTGAGACGTCGATGGTGTAGCGGATTCGGTCTCCGGCGCTGAGCGGCGACCCGTTGAGATCCTCGGCGGACTTGCTGACCACGAGCGCGGGCTCATCACCGACCGTGAGACGGGTCGGGTCGTCAGCCGCGGGCGTGGACGGGTCGTCACTTAAGACCGGGTTCGCAGCCCCGGATCCTTCGCCCGCGAAGTTCAAAGCTGCCTGGTTCTCGATAATGACGCCCGATCCGATGTTGCTGGACACCCGTGCCCGGAATATCACCACCGCAGTCTGACCAACGGAGATCTGTTCGGCCGGATCGCCGGGAGCGTTGATCGATATGCCATCGACGAACGGTGCGGTGCCGGAGATGTCCGCTACCGCAACACCGTTAAGCGTGGTCGAACCCGCAACATACTCGGTACCTGCGGGGATCCGGTCGGTGAGCGTCACACCCACGGCGTGCTCGTTGCCCGAGTTCGTTGTGGTGATGGTGTACTCGATGACATCATCGGGGTTGAGCGGTGAGCCATCGAGGTCCGAGGCGGACTTCGTCAACCCGATGACCGGGGCCGACTCGATCACGGTTCGCACCGGGTCGTCGTCGTCCGGGTCGGACGCGTCGTTGCCCGAATCGACGCCGTCGTCGTCTGCGGGGTTTGTGGAGTCCGAAATGAAAGGGTCGCTGAAGCCCGACACGGTCGCGCTTGCGGTGTTGAGAACATCCGTTCCACCTGGCAGAACATTCTGAAGTTCCACGGTGAACACGACCTCGAGACTGTCGCCGATTGGAAGATCGACGCCAGAGATTTGGAGCCGACCCGTGGCGTTGTCGCCGCCGGTCGGATCGATCACTGTGGACATCGGGGTTGGTGTGACAGACACGAGCTGGAGCGTGCCCGGCTCGAACTGGGGAGCGAGGCTGTCGTCGAGCGTTACATCGAGGGCGGGCGAGGTGCCCGAGTTTGTCACCATGATCGTATACGACAGCGTGTCACTGGGCATCGCGGTCGTGGTGTCCACGGACTTCGTGACCATGATGATCGGGCTGAGTGTTTCGACCCGGTGGTCATCGGTGGGATCGTCACCGGTGTCACCGTTGGATGTACCGACGGTGCCGGCCCCGAAGGCGGTCTCGTACGATCGTACAACCTCGGGCGTGCTGACCGTTGGGGCACTCGCGTAATCGGTCACGGTCCCGAGCAGGTCAAAGTTCTGGCCGTCCGGTTCGTCAAGGTCGAGGCGCGCATCGAACATGATCATCGCTAATTCGCCGACGGCAAGGAATGCCTGCATCGAGATAAGCGTCACGACCAGATCGCCGGTGGCATCGTCGTAGGTGGTGATGAAGTCGGTGCCCGAAGCAAGTGTGAGCGTGCGCCCGCCCGCGATCTCGACGGTAAAATCGGTAGAGAGCGGGTCGGCGTCGCGCATGCCCTCTGGAAGCCGGATGGTGGCCGCAGGCTGGTGCGCGTCCGATGTTCCGGTGTTGAAGATTGTGGCGATGAACGAGGCGGGCTGGCCCGACGCGATGGTGGCAGGCCCGTCGAGCGCGAGCACCAGGTTGGGCTCGACGATGGTGATGACCGCGGGGGCGGTCGCGGGCACCGTCGCGTCGTCGCCCGGGCTGTCTGGGTTGTCGAACAGCACACTGGCGTTGTTCACTAGGTCTGCCGCGTCAATGTTGGTGCCCGCGTCCAGAACACGGATCGTCACGAGCAGCTCGATGACGGCATCGCTCGCGGTCGCTCGGATGTCACCGAGCCCGATCTCGATCGGTCCAGTGTCTCCCGCGGCGGGCTGCGAGGTGATGGTCACCGGGCCGCCCGCGGTTGATTCCAGAGACATCTGCGAACGGATCTGCGTCGAGATGAACTCGGTACCGGCGGGCAAGGTGTCCACGATGCGAACAGTCGTCGCGGTACCTTGCCCCGGCTCGTACTGCAGAAGGTAAGTCGCTTCCTCACCGATCGCTACCAGTCCATCGCTCGGTTCATCGAGCGTCTTGGTCAGCTCGACGCTCGAGAGCGTGATGGAGACCGGGGTCGAGTCGGCTGCTGTGTAGTCGTTGAACCCGCCCGAGCCGTCGCGCTCGTCGGCACTGACCCCGGCGATGGACGTCCAGTCGAGTTCGGCGGTGGCGTCGAGGGTCTGGAGCGGTGAGGCGGCAGCATCGATCGTGAAGGTAACATCGAACGCGTACGTGCCGCCCGGTGCCACGGGCCCATCGATAGTCCAGGACCACTGGCGTGTGCCGGAGGTCGATCCATCATCGGTGGGTGCGCCGGGGTTGTCTGGGTTGGCATCGACAACCGGCGAGATCAGTAGCTCATCAATCAGGGCACGAAACGCGAGATCGTGCGCAGCACCGTCGCCGGTGTTGGTAACCGTGAACGTGTAGATGACCTCGTCACCGGCCTGCAATCCCGCGTCGGGATCCTGCTGTACGGTTCCCGCGAGCGTGAGATCGATCTGCAGATCTGGTTCGGTGATGGTGACATCGACGGTGTTGGTGTCGATCGACGGCTCAGGTGTCGCGCCGTCACTGTTCGCCCATTCGAACGCGGCGGTGTTGTCGATCGTATCGGTCGCGTCGGTCGCAGCAATGTTTTCTATGACGGCCGAGACGGTCACAACGCCCTGCTGGTCGGCCGGGATCCGATCAAAGACAACATCGACGGTGTCGTCGACCGTGTTGTCAGTGACGCCGACACCAAGATCCGCAGCGTTCGTCGCGACCGAGATAACCCGAAGCCCCTCGGGAAGAGTGTCGGTGAAGCGGGCGTCCCACAGGCTGACACCTACAGTGTTCTCCGGTGCGGTCAGGGTGAACACAACGGTGTCACCGATGTTCCCGGTATCGGGGGATACGGCTTTGGTTGTGCCGATTGTCGCGTCGGGCGTGGTCGTGGTCACGCCCGCAGACTCGGGTCCGACGCCCGCGTAGACCCGGCGTTCGGGGCTGTCGCTTGCGGGCTTGGACGCGAACGATGCGATCGAAGCGGAGTTCTCGAGCGTCTGCCCGCCGCCGATGTCGTCGTCGGTGGTCGCTTCGTAGGTGATGACCAGATCCAGGCCCGGCCCAAGATCGGTGGCGTCCGGGAGGACCCACCCGAGCACGCCGGTTGACGGCGAGTAAGACGGGTCGGCGAGTGTGATCGGTACGCCGTCGATCGATGCCTGGACGATTGTGGGGGCTGTGTCACGCATGCCGGCCGGGAGCGTATCGGTGATCGCGATGTTGTACGCCGGGGCGTGTCCGGTGTTGCTGATGGTGAGTGTGAACCGGACTGGCTCGTCGGCATCAATGACCGTGTCTTGACCCGAGGCGAGCGATTTAGCGATAGTCAACTCGGGCTGAAGAACGGTGATCGTCACACTGTCCGGCGCGGTCTCCTGATCGGCTGCGTCGGCGTCTTGATAGGCCCAGACCGCCGAGTTATCCAGTGTGTCGTTTGTGGGCGACGGCGGAAGACCACCCGTGTCGGTCACGCGGGCTCGGTATACCACGGTGAGTCGGTCGTTCGTCGCGTCCGCGTCGCCGGCGTTGACGAGCGTTCCGAAATCCCAGACGATGGTTCCAGTGTCATCGGCGGAGGGCTGTGACGCGATCGTGTATGTGAAGCCGTCCTCCGTGGTCGCCGGGGAGATCGAGACGGTCTCGCTGAACTCAAGCCCAGCGTCGAGCGTGTCGCGGAGCTGCGCCACGGGCGTCGTGCCCTCGCGGACGTCGACTAGAACCGTGTACTCGATGATATCGCCAATGCGAAACTCGCCACCTGGTAGCGTGCCGCTTCCCGCCGACTTGGTCAGCGCGTAGTCGCTGTTGAGCGTCAGGGTGACATCCGCGTCGTCGGCGTAAGCGTTCGTCCCCCCCGACCCGGTCCGTTCGCCTAGATCGCTGCCCGGCGTGCCAACGGCGACCGAGAGATTTGGCCCTGGATCACCCTCGAGACTCGTCCAGTCGATGCCTGTTTCGGATGTCAGCTCGGCGCCTGGCTCAACAGAGTCGAGCAGGCGGATCTGGAAGCTGAAACGCATCGTCCCGTCGCTAGAAACATCGATATCTGCGGGTGTTGCCTGCGACCGGCCCCATGTGAGTGTTGTAGCCGTGGCGTCCGGCTCGCCGATGCTCGGGCCCGCGATCGAAACGGTGCTGCCCGTGACGTACTCTGTTCCTGCGGGCAAAGACTCGATGATGTTGAGATCGTGCGCCGTCCGTGATCCGGACTCATTGATCTCAACAGTGATAGTCACGATGTCGCCCGCGTCCGTGTTGATCTGCGGCGATGCGGTCTTGGTGACCGAGAGTTCGGGCTCGCGGATGGTCAGGGTGACCGGCGCAAGATTGGCCGACGACCCCGAGAAGCTGAAAGAGGCGTTGTTGACCAGCGTCGCGGCGGCGATGTTCGAAGCGATGTTGCGCACTTGCGTGAGATAGGTGATCCCGATTGTCCGGTCTGCGGCGGGCCCGGACGCAACGGTGCGGGTGCCGAAGTCGAATCGGATATCGAGTGGATCGCCGGATGCGGGCAAACTGGATCCAGACGGCGTGATCGTCGGCTGGCCACCGCTGATCGCTGATCCAATATCGACTGTGGGCAGCGCGACCAGAGCTAGCCCCTCAGGAAGTGCATCGAGGACTGCAAGGTCCGGGGCAGTGCCGGCCGGCAGGACGACTTCGATTGAAAACCTGACCTGTTCGCCGATGACGACATCGTCTTCGACACCCTCCGAGACCGAGTGGGCGTCGATGAGTTTCATGAGATCGATGTCGTCGGTAACGACCGAGGCTGGGTCTGAGTCGGTGAGCACCCGTTCGCCGTCAGCATCGCCCGGTGTGCCGGGCGACGAGGACTGCCCGCCCGACGCCCCCGAGAGGGTAGAAGAGGTGATGTCCGCGTCATTCTCGATGGTGTCGTTCGGCGAGGCCGAGCCATCCACGGACACGCGGTAGAGCAGCGTGATGGTCTCACCCGGATCGAGAACGGCGAGCGTGCTTGAAGGCGATCCCGCGGGACGCATCGTGTTGGCTTCGTTGAACAAGACCGACCCGGCCGCGCCGAACGTGAACAGACCCTCGGCATCGCCAGAGTCGGTCGTCGTGTCGCCGTCGTTGTCAACACCATCAGATGCACCGTCGATGACCAGCAGCGAGGTCGCGCCGGCCACGTTGTTCACCGAGATGTCATAGAGCGGGGCGGACCCGGTGTTCTCAAGTACGACCTGGTACTCCAGGATCTCACCCGCCTGAGCGTTGGTCGATTCTGCAAACGTTGCTTCGCTCCGGCTGACGTTTCGGACTGTCTTGGCGATCGACACATCCGGCACCCGCACGGTCAGTGTCTGATCACTGTGAAGCGCCGAACTCGTGGTGTCGCCGCTGAGTGAGTCCGCCGCGTTGTCGGACGCATAGGTCTCGCCGAGCACATCGAACTGGAGCCCGGCGTTGTTGACGAGATCCTGGCCGTCCGAGTTCCCGGCGATGTTGAGAATACGCGCGACAACCTCTACCTCGAACGTGCCCTCGCCCGCGATGGTGTCGAGCGTGAAGTCGATGACGCCGGACTCGACCGGTGTGTTGCCGCTGACGCCTGAGATGGTCACGTCGTTGTTCACCGTGGCGGCGTGGGAGACATACCCGAGACCGGCCGGGAGCGTATCGCGGACGGTCGTAGACGAGACCGACTCTCCGCCAAACCACCGGGCTCGGAGCAGGAAGGTCGCCTCTTCACCGACCAGCACGTCCGCGTCGTCGCTCCCGCCCTCGCTGGTCGAAAGTCGGGTCTTGGCAATCGAAGCGCCGGAGACCCTGGGCTTGGACTCATCCAGCGAGTAGTCGTCGCCGGTGTCGGTGCCAGCATCGTCGAGCAGGCTACCTTCGACGCGGCCAACGATGGAGAGCGGGCTTCCGTTGTCGTTCGCGGTGGCTGTCACGCGGACGACGGCGCTCTGCCCGGCCGCGAGCGAGCCGATCTGGGCTGCGGTACACCCGCCGGAGCACGTTCCGGCACTGCCGCCGGTCCCAGGCGTGACGACCTCGATCGTGACACCGGTCCAGCCCGCGCCGATCGTCGCGAGGAACTCCGCCGCGTCGGCCACCGAATCCGGGTCGCCGTTGTTTGTCAGCGTGAAGTCAAAAACATATTCGGTGCCGTCGGTGACGACCAACGCCGCAGGCGAAACCTCGATGTCGATATCCGGTGTTGCCGGGTCCAGCGTGTCCAAGTCAATCTCAGAGTCTGTGTCGCCGCAAGTGGACTCGTAGTCGATCGTGAACTCGCTCGTTCCCGAAGCCGGGAGCGATGGGTCCTCGCCGTTCCCGGTTGTCTCGGGATTCACGAGCGGGTCGCTCGATGTATCGAATCCGGCCACGGGCAACACGCGGAAGGTGATCACCACCTCGTCGGTGCCCCGCAGCTCGCCGGTGAGATCGAACGACGGCGCCGCGAGAATGCTCAGATCCGGTGTCATCGCCGTGACATCGCCGGCGGTCGTGAACGTTGGCGTGAATGATGTATCCACTTCGACCGACGCGGGAAGGGTGCCCGAGATGGTCATGTTCTGCGCGGTGCCACCCTGGTTGGAGGCGGTGATGGTGACCTCGGCGCGTCCGCCGGGCAACGCCGAGAATGACTGACTGAGGTTGACCCCGTCAAAGTCGGGCGTCATCAGCAGGTCTGCATCATCTGTATTGTTGGTCGGGCTGCTGAGGTTGGAAGCCGAGGACGCTCCGTTGTTTTGACAACCCCATGTTACGGTCGCGATGGTCTGCTCATCCACACAATTGCTGCCCAGGTTTTCGCTGATGATGTAGGTGACGGTCGCGCCGGCCGCGATATCCGGGAGAGAAAGCAACGAGCCACTTGTGTAAGCCACATCGCTGAAACCGGGCCCGGAGATCATTCGCGACACGCCGCCCGAAGCGGGGACTGCGCTTTCGAGACGCACATTGCGTGCGACACCGTCGCCGCTGTTGCGGATCTCGACGCTCCACTCGACCGCGTCGCCATCGCCGCCATACACGGTCTGGGCGAACGAGGTATCACCAGCGGTGTTGTTCTTGCCGGACACAGCGACCCGTATGTTCGGGCGGGCGATGGGCAGCGAGAACGGGGTGCCGGGAGAGTCGACAGACTCACCACAGAGAATAGTCCCCGTGCCGCTGGCGACCACAGGCGCGGAATCAGTGTTGGCGGTTTCGCTGGCGCTGATATCGAAATGGATGCGGATCTCGTTGGGGGTGTCGCCGAAGGGGGCGAGCTCGGCGAACGCCGAGATCTCGGACGGCCCCCATCGGTACGGATCGGCCGCCGTGCCCGAGCCCGTTGGGTTTGGGCCGGCCGCGAAGGCGCCGCCGTCGGTTGAAACCGTGACCGTTCCAGGGATCAGATCGATGCCGGTGCTGAGCGGTTCGAGCACCTCTTCGACCGAGACACCCAGGATTGGGACCTGGCCCGTGTTCTTGACGATCAGTGTGATCGAACCGGTGCCGCACAACTCCGCGATGCTCGCTGTCGTATCGTGAGCGATCTGCAGCGAGCCATCGACGAACAGGATCTCAGGCGCGTTGCGCGTGAGACTCTGCTCCGACATGGGATCACAACCCCACGAAGCGGTGACCTGGTTCGTCGCCGCGTCGCATTCCCCGCCACCAGCAACGCTCGTGACCACACGCAGCACCACCGTCTCGCCGGAAGCCAGCGGGCCGATATCCCAGGTCATGAGCTGGCCGTTGACGGTGACGGGGTACGCGGGGTCATTGAGATTGTCGGTCTCGGTAGCGTCGGGCGTCAGGCCGTTGGGGACGGTGTCTCTGACTGTGACGCCCACCGCATCACCCGCGCCCGAGTTGGTGACGTAGATGGTCCATTCGACCTCAGTTCCCAGCACGGTGAAGCTGTCCGGGGTGACGGTGAGCAGCAGATTCGCCTCTTGCACGAGGAAGGGGCTGTCGGAACCGCTGGACTGGAACTCGGTGGTTCCGGTCGTTGGCGCGTTCTCGTTATCGTCGTAATCGACCGTGGCCCGGATGGCAGACGACCCCGTGCCGGAACCGGCGAGGCGCCGCATCTGCACCGTAATGGACCCGTTACCAGTCAGTTCATCGCCGGACGGGGTCAGCTCAAACGTCGGGTTCACCCCGCCATTCTCGGAGTACACGACATTTCCAGCGTTGAACACGCCAGCATAGACGGGTATCTGCCCTGTGATGTACTCGTAGTCAAACCCCGCGTCGGTCGTCGGGATGGTCACGGCGATGTTGGAAGCCAGATGCGGAGTCGTGTTGCTCACGGTGAACGTCACCGGGAAGGTCTCGCATACGTCCACGATCGAGGGCATCGAGACACCCACGGCCGCGGACGCACGGGCGATGCTGAAGAACGATCCGAACGTGAAATTGCTGCCCACCCCGCAGATCCCGCCCCCGGCCCCTCCGTCGGTGATCCTGAGCGTGGCTCGCTGGAGCAGGTTTCGGGTTGCGCTGCCGCCAAGTCCGGCATCAGCGATGGTCGTCTGGTAGCGGATCTCGACCGTGTGACCGGCCACGTTGGGGTCGTTCGCGAACCCCGCGCCTTCCAAGAAACTCAAATCGATGCGCAGCGACCCGACCGAATTGAGAATCGAGCCCGCGGGGACGGCGACCGCTCCGTTGCCATCGACATTGACCGTCAGCGAACCGGGGACCAGCGCCTGCGAGGCCACCGATGAGTAATCGTCTTCGTAGACCGACCCGTCCCAGCGGCCCGGATACGCGCCGCCGAACGACAGATCGGAAGTCCAGCCGATGAACTCGCCCTCGCCCAGGTCGCGTGTCAGATCGCTCGACGCGGCCCCGGTCTCGAAGGACCCCAGCGGAGCACTGTCGGCGTTGAAGTTCAGCCCCGCGTTCATATCGGGGTTGTTGATCAACAGGATCTGGCTGGACACCGCGTCGCTGAGATCGCACCCCGCTAGGCTCATCGCAGGAACGCTGGCGGAGTTGACAATGAAGTCGCCGCCCAAGCATGGGTCTGCAGGGGCGGTGAAATCGATCTCAAGGGTCGCTGGGCCCGAGGCGAATGCCGATTTGGGCACGGTCCACGTGACTGTGTCGCCGCCCTCGCATGCGCCGGTGCAGGAGATCGACCCTGCGCCCGGCGTCACGATCACGCCGGTGACGCCATTCGGCAGCACATTGGTCACGATGAGGTCATCGCCGTCGATCAGGGCCGTGTTCTCAGCGTCGAGCGTGACCACGAATCGAGACATGTTGCCCACTTCGAGACGCGTGACGTCGGCGACCTGCGTGAGAGTGACCGAGGGCGCATCGGCGGGCGCCGCGATCGATGAGAACTCGACGGGCGTGGCGTAGGGGTCGCCGCACGGGTTGGTGTAGCTCGGGCTCCAGACGACCGTCCCGGTCCCGCCGCCAGCGCAGGGGTCGGTTTGTTCGACGTCGAAGCTGAGCGTCGCGGACATCGACGACCCGATGATCCCGCCGTTGCCCGTGTAGGTGAAAGTTCCGTCTGCGTAGTCCCAGTCTGGGTGAACGTTGGTGACCGCGATCGCAGAACTGATTGTTGTGTCGAGCACCACGGCGGCCGCGTCGCCCGCGCCGGTGCTTTCAACAAGGAATGATACAGGGACCGGACCTGCCGCCGACAGGGTCACATTGGCCGGGGTGTATGTCAGCAGAGGCTCGGTGAGGTTGAGCACGATCGAACCGGTCGCGTCGGTCGCGGTAACGCCGGTCCGGTCGGTGGTCGCGACGGTGTTCTCGATCTCGGTACATCCCGCGACCACAGCCGTCACGCGGACAACGAAGCTCTCGCCGGGCGCGAGATAGGGAAGAGTGAGCACCGGCGGCGTACCGGTTGCGGGTAGGCCCGCCGGTGCCGTCTGGGTCATCGAAACCAGCTCCAAAGAGCCCGCGGGGTTTGTCGGCGAAAGCAGACCTTCATCGATGGTGATATCGAACAGCCCGCCCAGCCCGCTGTTGGTGACGGTGATGTCCCACTCTGCGGTATCGCCGACCGCGCGCGGTTGCGTGGGCGGATCGATCTCGAGGATGCTCTCGCCCTGTTGCACCAGCACCGGGAAGGAGTCCGGGCCCGAGTTGAGATCCTGCAATCCGACTGTTGATCCGTATTTGGTGCTGTACGGGATGGCGTACGTCCCGCTAACGGTGTTCAGCGAAGTGACCAAGCCGTAGGTGAGATCGAGCGATCCGCCCGGAGCGATCTGCGTGCCGCTCGGTGTGGTGATGGTCAGCGTCGTGAGTGCCTGCGTGGCGGTGGTGCCAAGCGGACCCGAGACAGATCCGTCGACGTACACCCAATCAGCGGGGAGCGTGACCTCGACGACCGGATCGAACGCGGGCTGGTTGCCGGTGTTTTCGAGCGTTATCCGGACCGTGTCGCCGGTTGTTGCAGTCACATCCATCGTACCGTCCCACGCTCCGCCGACATCAATGGAATTGCGTGTAACATCCGCTGGCTCAAGTTCTGCTGCCAACTCTATATCCGGAGCTGCAGCCAATGCTGAGGTGAAAAATGCAGACACACACACACCGCAAGCCAGAATCCATTTGGGCGTAAGGATACAGTAGATTCGATTTTTTTCAGATCTTTGCATTTATCGACTCCATAAGGCCGCATAGTCCCATTGCGGTCTACCTGAGTCGGTCGAATAAGAATCTGACTATAATTCACTTTTGTAACAGTTACTTTTTTATGTAGAATTGCCCATAAATCGTGCGAAGAGCGTAGTCGTAATGGGCAGAAATTAATCGATGCGAATCGATGACCGGTCGTCACTGTTATTGAAGAGAGTGAGATTTGCTAGGGGTTCAGAAACTCTATCCGAGTTTCAAATGAACCTGAGATGAGCAATGGACGGAGCTTGCTGGCCTGTTAGTCAAAGTACTCAAGGTACGGCCCGAGTATACAATAAGCAGCGCATCGAAATCAATCACGAATGCGTGTTTCCTCGTGAATCCACCTCTTTGAAATGTGAATGATTCAGGCCACCCGATGGTAATGCCGCAGCAACCCGCCGAGACGAGTGTCGCATTTGATCTCGCCAGTGTTCACTGAAGGATGGCTTTGCGTAATCGGTCTGTTCCCCATCCCTTGGTGAGGGCGCTCGAAGTGGTAATGCTCAACGAACTCGGAGATCAAGAAGTCAAAATGCTTCCCGCCAACCGGGATGAAGTGATCGAGGCATTCGGTCTTTAATGACTTGATCCATCGCTCGATATGCGCATTCAAGAGCGGTGCCTCTACGGGCAACGGGTACGGTTTCACGCTTTCGCGTTGAAGTGTTTCATTAAATCTCTCGAGTAGAGCACGACATTGTCTCGGATAAGAACAGCGGGGGGCTGAAGACCAAGTTCCTTCACCATCATCGGGAATGTTTCAGCAACACGGCACATCCAATCGCTGGTGGGGTGCCGTGTTGACTTTGTGACGATGACTCTCCGGCTCTCGATATGCATGAAAACAAGCGTGGTGTATCGTTTGAGCCCGCTTGGAGTGAGCACATTCTTGGTGAAGAAATCGCACGACCAGAGTGTTGCAGCATGCCGTTTCAAGAATTGATCCCAGACTGGTTCCACGCGATCGGGTGCGGGCTCAATGCCATGTTCTTTCAAGATTGAACGGACCGTTGTCCTCGATACCGACATGATTCCGAGCTTGCGGAATTCACCGAGAATCCGGGTGTATCCCCAGCCGGGAGTCCTCGCCATCTGCAGGACCAGCTTCTTCAGATCTCGCTTGGTTGGTGGTCGCCCTGTCTTGCCATTGGCATTGCGTTTCTTGTGAGTTTTCGAACGAAGCCACCTCTGGAATGTGCTATATTGAACAATCGTGATCAGCTCGCGCAACGCGGGACCGACAGCCTTGCCGAATCGGATCAGTCTCCGGCGTTAGTGATGGGTCAGCGAGATCCGTTTGGGGAGTTTTCTCCGGAGGATCTGATTCTCGATAGTGAGGTATTGGAGCTGGGCAATCAGCTGATCGTGATTCGATCGGCCGAACGCCAAGAGTTTGGGCAAGTGGGGGGCATTCATGGGCAATCCAGGGCGCGGATAGGGTTTTTGAACCCCTAGAGGGCGGGGTTTCTGCTAAAATCAAGCTGATTCTAGAGAGACTGAATGCCATATGTTTGAACACACTCCGTTAGTTTCAAAAAAACCGCAACGCCGAGTACAGATACTCGACGCTGCGGCGTGATCGGTGCCCCTGTGTATGTCGGGTTTATGGACATCCGCCTGTGTAGAGCCCGAGGAACGCGCTGACATCAAAGAAGTTCAGTATGCCGTCCCCACTGAAGTCTGCAACAGGATCCATGGCGGTGTACGCGCTGAGGAACGCACTCACATCGAAGAAGTCAAGTTGGCCATCGCCAGTCAGGTCAGCTGGGCATGGTGCGCCGACTGGGAGTTCGACTACGCCGTGGACTGGTGCAAAGCGTTCATTCCAGTCGTGCTGGGCATCGAACCAGCCGCTTGAGCCGCGGAACATGGCGACGAAGTTCTCACCGATACCGCCGTTGGGCTCGTTGGAGATCCAAGCGCGGTAGGCCGAGGGATCGCCGTCGGTCCAGTTGAACGTGCCCTCACTGCTCTGATCGGCCAAGCCGAGCCAGGTGTGGCGGATCTCGCCGTCGAACTGGGCGACATCGAATCGAACGAAGGTGTTCTCCGCAGCATCGTTGATGGTGACAAGGTCCCCGCTCATCGCCTTAGCCGCCGCGTTCGCCTCATACCAGTTCGCATCTTCGAGCAGGTAGTAGGTGTGGCCGTTGTGGTAGAACGGACCTGCAAGGATATCGGGGATCTCAACTTCGACGACGCCGTGGACCGGTGCGAAGCTCTCGTTCCAGTCGTTCTGAGCATCGAACCAGCCTGAGGTTCCGCGGAACATCGCAACATGGTTCTCTCCAGTGTTTCCGTCGGGCTCTCCCGAGAGGAACGCTGTGTAGGGGTTCATCTCATCACTTACCCATGAGAAGATACCCTCATCGAATCGGTCCGTCAGCCCGAGCCAAGTATGACGGATCGCGTCGTCGAACTGAGCAACATTGAAACGCACGAAGCTGTTCTCGTCGGCATCATTGACCGTGACGAGATCGCCACCCAACGCTGAAACACCGGTGCGTTGGGCGTCTTCCCACGTCGCATCATTGAGCAGGTAATACGCATTGCCTGTGGTTTCATTCATGAACGGGCCTGCGAGCACCGCAGGTTGATCAATGTTCATTGGGCTTCCCAGTGAAGCGGTGAGTTCAACCGAACCCTCACCGAGGAAGTCGCCAGAGGCGTTGAAGCCGACATCGGCGATGCCGCGGAGTGTGTACTCACCGTTCCCCAGCGGCATGATGTGGTTGTATTCGGAATCAATGGTCAGCATCCCGAACGGGCCGGAGAAGAGGATGCGTGCGTCGTTGACATTGCCTGTCGTCTTCACCATCGCAGCAAGCAGCACATCAACAGTCTCACCCGGATCAAGATGATCGATGGTGAACCCCATCGAGATGTTCTCTTGAGCGCTAACGCTGCCAGTCTCGAATCCAACGAACATTCGTGCGGAGATCTCGGAGACAAACTCGATCGAATCGAATCGGAATGCATCGCCGGGTTCGTACCCAACGTACTCAGATCGTGTGAGAACTTTCGCCGTCGCAAACTCATCTGGGCCTTCAGAGGCGTTTACAACAAGATCACGGTCAATCGTCGCGTACTCGTCCGCAGGATCTACGTTGTAGAAGTCCTCGACCGCATCTGGATTGCCTACTCGGGCAGAGACTGAACCAGACCGATTATCTGCATTCGGAGCAAGCGCCGGGCCGTACATCATGGTTAACACCGCTTTATCGCCTTCGCTGAGCGCGTTGAGCTGCCCGATGACATTCTGGAAACCGTCGTTGGGTGGAGGGACCCAGATGGATGTACATGTGGGGAACGAGCACCCAGATGCGCAGGTGTTGAATGCGCAATCGTCGTAGTGCATGATCGACTCGAAGTCGTAGGGGCCGTGCGCGATGGCGTTGGCGGCGATATTGAACTGGGAGTGGTAGACCGGGTCGATGTTGCCGTAATTGATCACGATGTAGCTGTCGCGGTCGGGCCGCTTCTGCTCGTGGTGGAGGCCAAGGGCGTGCATGAGCTCGTGGGCGATGAGCCCGGTCCAGCCCCAGTGGGAATCCCAGATGGTGATGTTCTGCTGAACGCCGGTCTGGCCGATGGCGGATGAGAAGCTCACGCCCGTGGTTGCTGATCGCCCGACATGGATAAAGCTGGTTTCGCCGCTGCGTGGGACGAACTGGACGCCGCACGCGGACTCGACCATGGCGATGCCGTTGAGGAATCCGGCGCGTTCGGTGGGGTTAATGTCGGGGGCGAACTCGTAGGGCACGATGCCGTCGGTCCAGAGACTATCGACCCATGTGCCGCGCTGGTTGGTGTTGTCGGGTGTGCCGCAGCCCCAGTGGGTGTGCTCCTGATTATGTAAGTGTGCGATTGGTTCGCCGATGGCTTGAGCTTGAGCTGTTCCAGCCAATGAAGCGAGGACTAGACCGGTGCTGATTGCGTGTGCTTTGCTTGTCATGATCTGCCTTTCGTCTTGAGTTGAAGATTCCACCTACCACATCAAGAGGTGGCTCAAATGGTCATGCGCAATCGGACTCAGCAGCTCCTATATCAAAACAGAAAAAACCGCAACGCCGGGTACGGATACTCGACGCTGCGGCGCGAAAGGTGCCCCTCTTCCCGTTTGGTTACGGACACCCGACTGAGAATGCCTGGATGAAGAACTGAACATCGAAGAAGTTGATCTGTCCATCGTCATTGAAATCGGCACGGCACTCAAACCCGGACTCACCTCGGTAGACGTAGTAAGCCGGGTCACTGATTACGGATCCAAAACCGGCGCTGTTGATCTCGACCTTATACTGCCCCTCAACCTCCGGGCCGGACATGATCACAAGAACGCTGGTGTCTGAGCCGATGTACATGGGGCCGTCGCTGATTGGCTCGCCGTCGAAGTACCATTGGTAGCTGGCCGCATTGCTGGCGACGACCTGCATGAAGAAATCCTGGTTCGGAACATCGACGACCAGGTCCTGCGGCTGCTGGGCGATCAGGATCGGCGGATCGAAACGGAAGATCGATTCGACTCGATCGGTGTTGATGAGCAAGCCGGGGTCGGAGACATAGATTGACTCCCCGTCGATCGCCGAGCTGAACCCGAACTGTTGGTTCACATCGCTCCCGCCGGGGACTGGGTTCGGAACAAGCGTCGCGGTCCGCACGCCGGTGAGTGCATCGTGGACACTAGCGCCCCGCGTGGTCCCGCCCATCATGCTGACGACGATGGTTCCCGTGTCGTTGATGTCGACCTGAATCGAAAGATCTCGTTCCGGGACGTTCAGGTTCGGGGTGGCCCCGATGTCGAGGGTGTGAAGGTGGGCCCCGTTGGCGGCGTCAAACACAAAGACCGAGCCCGAGTTCGGCCCGTTGGGGTCATCGAGTGTCGCGGCCACCACGATGAAATCGTCGTTCATCGCGACCGACTCCCCGAAGTTGGCATCGTCGGTCACGCCGGGCGGCGGGTTGATCGCGAAGAGCTCCTGCTGCGTCGCCAGATCGAAGACCACGACACGCTCGGCACTCCCGTTTGCGCCGAAGGGCCCCTGGAACGCCGAAACCGCGATCCGCCCGTTGTGGATGCAGATCTCGTTTCCGAAATACTCGGCGATGTTCGGGATGTTCGATTCGAGCTCGCCGAGCGAGGCACCGGTCACCGCGTCGTACAGTTCGACCTTGTCGAGAGCTTCCTGCGGATCGACGCTGACGACGTCGTACTGGGGATGTCCGACCGCGACCACGCCGTCACCGACAGCGACGGCCCTTCCGTAGAGGCCGGGAAACTGATCTTCCGCGTCGGGAAGCATCTCGAAGCGTTGGGCGCCGGTTGTCGCGTCGAACACGAAGAGGCGCCTGGTCTCTGCGCTTCCGTTGCCTTTAATAACCGCGACCGTGTCCCCGTCGAACGCGACATGAAGGACACTGACCGACCGAGCCGACTGTTGCGGTATCAGGAGTTGCAGTGCCAGACCGCTGTCGGCGTCGATGAGGAGGACTTCGCCGGCGTGGTCTGGGGGGTTCGGGGGGGTGAACGACTGCGGGAGTGCCGCTGCGATCACGCCGTTACTGATATCAAAGACTTCGCCGAAGTCGCGTCCGTCATCGCCGAAAGTCTCTGCGGGCGCGATGCGGGACGAGTCGTTGATGATGACAGGTCCAGCTGTAGCGGCACTGGTGGCCAGAGCAATGAGAATGGTTTGAAAAGATGTCATTTCGTTTCCTTACGATGCAGTTTGAGGGAGATGGATTGCGGTCTGATTTTGTTAGCTGCTGTTAAGGGCAACCAGCGGTATATGCCTGGATGAACATGGAGACATCGAAGAAGTCCAGCACGCCGTCATCATTCAAATCCGGCGGGCACGCATCGGCACTCTGACCTCTGTAGATGTAGTACGCGGGCTCACTGATGATTGAAAACGGTCCGTCGGACACTTCGACCGTGTAGACGCCTTCGACTTCTGGACCGGAGTCGATCTGCAGTACGCTCTGGTAAGCGCCGGTGTAGTTGACATCCAGATCGCTCAGCGGCTCTCCATCGAGATACCACTGGTACGAGTCGGCTCCGGTCGCGACGACCTGCATGAAGAAATCGACACTGTTATCATCAACCACCAGACTCTGGGGTTGGACGGCGATACTTACATTTGATTCGTACTCGAGTACAACCGATTGATCGATGGCTCCGGGGTGATTGGTGTTGTATCGAGGAATGCCGACAAATGCACTGTTATCTGAGAGCGCGACTGCGTTGGTCTGAGATGGAAGACGGATCGAGCCGCTCGAAGGCTCCAAGATCGCAACTTCAACGCCGCTGGAGGCCTCATAGAGAGCGGCCTTCTGTATGGACCCGCCAGACTGACTCACCAGGACTAACCCATCGCTATTGATGTCGACCTGAATCTTGAGTGTGTTGGCGCCCGCGCCTGGGTTGACGGTCCCGCCGATGTCGAGCGTGCTGACCAGATCGCCGGTGCTGATGCTGTACACATGCACCGCCCCGGAGTTCACACCCGTGTGATCCTGCCATGGAGCGGCGACCACGAGGTACTGATCGTTCATCGCAATATCGAATCCGAACCCGGCCGGATCAATAGTGTCAGCAGGGGAGTAGATCGTACGGATGTGCTGCTGGGTCGCGAGGTCAAACAACTCCACACGCTCGGTATTTCCGCCAGTCAAGATCCCCGCATTGAACTGATTCGCGCCGACGGCGATGATCCCGTTGTGGATATCGACCGATGAACCAAAGAATCCGAAGTTCTCGGGGGCTTCGGAGGGATGGATTGTCCCGAGTCGGGCGCCGGTGTTCTCATCGATGAGATAGACCTTCCCAAGTCGGAATCCAGTTCCTGCATCGTCTGTTGCCAGGGCTGACCCGATCGCAACGACGCCCTCTTTGACATCAATGCTCAACCCGAACACCCCGAGCGAGTTGTCGTCTGGATCAGGCACAACCTCAAATCGTTGTCCGGCGATCGCATCAAAGACGAATACGGATGGATTGGCATAGGAGAATCCTCCATTGCCGCGTTCGGTGCATGCCACGGTCAGTCCATCGATGGCCACATCTCGTCCAGCGCCCAAGATTTGGGTTGCTGAAGTCGGGATCAATGTGCGGATAAGGAGCCCGGTGTCGATATTGAACAGGTGAATACCTGAATCATCTTGTCCTGCTAAATCCTCAAAGCCAGCCGCCAGGAATCCGTCGCTTACGCCGATGCTGGTACCAAAGAAATGAGATGGTTCCGGAACTTCATAGCCCTGCGTTTCATTGAGCACCTGGGCCTCTACAAATGTTGACGCAAGGGTGAGCACGGTCAGAAGCGGTGTGATGCTGAGTTTCGAGTTGAGGTACATATGGCATCCTTTCGAAGGGCATTGGTTCGTAGGGGAAATGGATCCCCATTGTGTGTAAACACGATTTGCCATATACTCATGCGCGAACTGCCCACTCCCCTCCTATCCGTCTTTGAGAAATTTCAGAGAACCCTTGATGCTCGGCCAAGCTCATTTCACGCAAGTACTTACGGCTCTCGATCTCTCGTCTATCGAGTCCGATAAAAGGGCTGAGTTGCTCCTGCCGGCGATCTATGACGAGCTGCGTGGGATCGCAAGCGGGTATCTGCGTCAGGAACGGGCGAACCACACGCTCCAGCCCACAGCGTTGGTGCATGAGGCGTACGCCCGGTTGGCCGATCAGACCGTTATTCCGTGGTCTGATGCGGCGCACTTTCGAGCGATCGCGGCCCGGGTCATGCGGCAGGTGCTCGTCGACCATGCACGGAAACACGGGGCACTCAAGCGTGGGGGGGATCGTGTCCGCGTGACACTCTCGGGGCAGGCAACACCAAACGGCGAGCCGGATCTCGATGTGCTGGAGCTCGATGCTGCAATGAACGAGCTGCGTGAGCTGCATCAGCGCAAAGCCCATGTGGTTGAGCTAATCTTCTTTGGCGGCATGACGCACGCAGAAGCCGCGCGTGTCGTTGGTGTTTCTCAGAAAACGATTGAAGCAGACTGGTACGCGGCCCGCGCATGGCTTGGTAGCCGTATCGGCAAGGACGCGCAGCCATGACGGATGCTGAGCGTTTCGATCTCGTGTGCAGGATCTTCGAGCAGGTGCTCGAGTTGGACGCCGGCGAGCAGCAGCGGCGGGCGGCTGAGCTCTGCTCAGATGATGAAGACCTGCTCAAGCAGGTGCAGCAGATGCTTGGCGCGCATGCGGAGGCGAGTCCGCTGGACCAGCCTTCGCATGTGCTCCCGCTCGAAGCGCTCATCCGCCCATTGCAGGCAACTCCCCCAAAGATCGATCGGTACATCATCGGTGAGCGAATCGGTGAGGGTGGGATGGGTGTTGTGTACGCCGCAGAAATGAAGAATCCTGCGAGGGCGGTGGCCATCAAGGTGATCAAGCTCGGGATGGATTCGCAGCGTGTGATTGCCAGGTTTGATCTTGAACGCCAGGCGCTGGCGAGGATGGAGCACCCGAACATTGCGTCCGTGATTGATTCGGGATTGACCGACGACGGGCGGCCATACTTTGCGATGGAACTGGTGCGCGGCGAAGCCGTGACCGAGTATGCGTCCCGGCATGGGCTCGACACCCGATCGAGGCTGGAGCTCGTGATGATGGTGTGCAATGCCATCGAGCATGCGCACCAGAAGGGGATCATCCACCGCGACATCAAGCCCTCGAACATCATTGTGACCCAGAGTGATGGGCAGATGATCCCCAAGGTGATCGACTTTGGTATCGCCAAGGCCACGCGTGGGGACCTCTCACCGAAAGCATCGATGACACTTCATGCTCAGGCGGTGGGGACCCCGGCATACATGTCTCCAGAGCAGGCGGACTCATCCATTGGCGACATCGACACCCGTAGCGACGTCTACTCGCTTGGCGCCGTGTTGTATGAGCTGCTGACAGGGACGACACCGCTGGTCAAGGATGACCTTGCGAAGAAGAGCTATCAGGAACTCGTCCAGAGCATCCGAGATCAGGACCCGCCACGCCCGAGCAGCCGGCTTGCGACCACGACCCGCAACGATGTGTCGCGGACGACCGAGATCGAGCCAGCACAGCTGAAAGGGGATCTGGATTGGATCGTGATGAAGTGCTTGGCGAAGGAGCCTTCGCGACGATTCGAGACCGTCAACGCGCTGCGTGAGGACATCGGCCGATTCTTGCGCAATGAACCAGTTCTTGCTCGCCCCGCGAGCAGAGCGTATGTTATGCGCAAGTTCATCCGTCGGAATAGAGGTGGCGTCATCGCGGCATCGCTCATTTTGGGGACGATGCTTATCGGCATCGCTGGAACAACAGTCGGTTTGTTGTGGGCGCTCGATGAACAAGAGCGGGCAAAGTTGTCTGCGCAAGCGGAACTCAAGGCACAAACAGAAGCGAAAGAAGCCGCTGAGATCGCGCTGAGTGAGGCACAAGCAGCCGAGGACCTCAGCCAGTTCTTCATCATGGATGTACTCTCGGCAGCAGACCCATCAAGAACCGCAGATCGAGAGCTGACCGTACGCGAGGCGCTTGTAAATGCATCAGAGAACCTCGAGGGCAAGTTCGAGGAGCGCCCAGATGTCGAAGGGCGGATCCACAATGCGCTCGGGTTCCTTTTCGGGCAACTCGGTGAACCAGGATTGGCTCAAAGGCATCACATTCGTGAGTGGGAAATCGCTGAAGCAGAAAACGGCGAGTTTTCGCTCGAATCAGCACAGATGATGCATTCGGTGGTTGGCAGCTTGGCTCGCCAGGGACGTGATGACGAAGCGATTGAGCTCACAAAGCGTCAGCTGCGCGTGATTGATGATCTCGGTACGCCTGAGGCAGAGTTTCTGCGCCCGCGTGCGATCGGGAACCTCGGTGCGCTCTTGGTTCGCACTGGACGAAATGAAGAAGCTGCACCAATCCTGGAAGACACGCTCAAACTCAAGCGAGAGCTGTACGGCGATCGACATCCAACAACGCTATCGACGCTCAACAATCTCTGTTCTGTGCTCGCGTCGATTGGCAATGTCGAACAGAGTATGGTCTACGGGCGAGAAGCATACGAGGGCCGAAAAGAGGTGCTCGGCGAAGGGGACCCCAGAACCTTTGTCTCGCTGTTGAACCTTGCTCGCGCGATGGCTGACGCGGAGCTGTACGAAGATGCGCTCATGATGCTTCAAGAGGGTGTTACGGAAGCAAGCGGGAGACTCGGATCGAATCATCCTACGACAATGGATATCACGAACACCTATGCCAAGGCGCTGCTCGACAGTGGCGACCTTGAGCGTTCGGAACAAACGATCCGAGCAAATATGGAGCATTTGTTAACGGTAGATCCCGAGCTCAATCAAACACGAACAATGACCGCTCACACGATTTTAGCTTCCATTCTTCGGGATCAGTCTCGAGCTGGTGAAGCGCTTGGATATACGTCGGCACTCATTCGTGCACTTGACGAGAGTGGGCGTGATTCGCATTACCTCATGAGCGAATTTTTACGGTTGCATGGTCAGGTTCTCATGGACCTTGAGCGGTACGAACAATCAGAATCCACACTCATTCGTGCTTGGGAGCATATTCAAAGGGGCGATAGCCAGAGTACTGATGCTGGAATCGTGCGCAGAGCGATTACTGAGTTGTATGAGCGCTGGCAAGTTGACGATGGGAGTCTTGAGCTTGAGGAGAAACGACTACTTTGGCGGGATGAATGAACTAGACATCCCAAACTCATGATCTCCCTGTAGTGTGCACAATTTGATCGATAACGAAGAGCGGAGTCGCCGCTTTGATTTCAGAAGATCGATTAACTAGAGGTGCGGTGGGCCAGCAGATTGTGGTGCTTGCCCGGTGGCGTTTTCACGCCACAGATCGATGTTTCGGCTTCACCTTGTTCACCGCATACAGCCATCGCGGATCGTCACCGACATGCTGTCGTTTGATCGTGATCTTCGGTTCGAGTACCCCTCCTTGCGTGTAGCGTATTGGTTCTGGCCGACGCAGTCCGAGCTCAGCCTCACTGGGTGTCAGCATATCAAGAGACGCGTGAGGGCCAAACAGATTGTGCCAGATTACGAAGTGATCGAGACAGATCTGGATGACCGTCAGATTCGGCGGTATGCGTGACATCCAACGCTGATTTAGGGGTTGACGCCGCATGACTCAGAAGCGGCACGAGAGACGGTTTGCCATATCTTGGATCGACCCCCGTTCGGGCCCGGAAAGAGTCCCCCGCACCGATCCACTGATCAACTTGCCGAAAAGCCTTGACTTCGTAGACAAGTATGGAAACGATAGCCCTCATGATTTTCAGTCAGAAACAGACTCAGAAACAGACTGCCGCAGGCTTTGCCTGGGGTGTGATGTGTTTCGGAGTCGTGGCGGACTGATCCAGCTCAACGACGACAAGATCACAATCACCCCTGAGCACAGGTCTCTGGGGTGATTGTCAGCGTGTGTTGACATTCTCAGTGGCTTTTGCTCTCAGCATAAGAAGCTACTCGATATGTCTGAACAACATCATTCACCTGCCACACTGGCTAGCCCGGGATCATCTTCGGTGCCGGAGTTTTTCGCCGGCACCAGTCGTGTCGGCGATGGGGAGATCTTCGCGCGTGGAGTTCCAATCGAAGGGCTCGTTGGAGAGTTGACATTTATTGAAATGTTGTACTTTCAGCTTCAAGCTCGAATGCCAGAGGCACACGAGTCGCAGATGCTGGAAGCATACCTTGTTTCACTCTGTGAGCATGGCGTGACTTCGCCTTCGACGCATGGGGCCCGGGTCGCAGCGAGTGTGCGAGCTCCATTTGGTGCATCGGCGATGGGTTTTATTGCGGGAGCTATGGGCGAGTTTCACTTCGGAGCACTCGAGCGAGCGATGCGTGATCTTCAGCAGCTCGACGAGCTTGGATTATCGGCTGAGGAGTTCGTTGAACATCGCCTCGAAGCAGGGCAACGGATATGGGGGTATGGGCACCGGTTTCATCGTTCCGAGCCGGGTCCGCCTCCAAGCGCGACTGTGCAAGAGGATCGTGATCCTCGTGTGAGAGCGCTGCTCGCGCTTGCCGACGAGTTGGAGTGGCGTGGGCAGCATCTGCGGCGGGTTCGAGAAATCGGACACGCGCTGCACGGTCGGAAGGGTGTGCCGATCAACATCGATGGTGTTGCAGCGGGGTTGTTGCTCGACATGGGATTTTGCCCGGATATCGCTTTGCTGTTTGTAGTACTCGGGCGGCTGCCGAATATCGCTCGTCTTCATCAGGAAGAGCAAAGCGAGACTCCAAACAGATTTACTGGTCTGGCAACGCGGAATGACCCAACTTTCGATCGTGTTGTTGATCGCGAGTTCGAACAAAGCAGGGGAGGTGTGCAGTGAGTCATTGGCCGAGCCGGAAGCAAGTGATGGAGTTACTCCCAACGATTGGCCAGATTCAAGACATCGAGACACAGCATCGGGTATGTGATATCTGGATGGAGGCGTTATCGACCGGGAACGCTGGGCGTGGATGGTCACAGGATGAGATCCAGAGACTGCCATTTACGATCTTGCTGGGCAATATCGAGTTGCGGTTTATCGATCATGTTCGATCGTGTGCTGAGCAGTGCCTGGCGATCGCAGCGGTGCTCACAGCCAGATTTCAAGGGCAAGTGCTGATCAACCTCGATACGCTGCTGGCGGGTGCATTGCTCGCAGATGTGGGCAAGCTCTTCGAGCTCGAGCTCACTGACAACGGCACACCGAAGCAAAGCAAGGAGGGGGCTTTGGTTCGTCATCCATTTATCGGTGTAGCCCTGTGCGCAAAGCACGGGCTTCCAGCTCCGATCCAGCATGTCGTGGCTACTCATAGCCACGAGGGGGAACGCGTGCAACGCTCTATTGAGAGCATCATCTTTCACCATGCGGATTTCATCGACTTTGATATCGCGAAGTCCCTAGCAAGCGAGTCTCACAGATGAGCGGGTATACGGCCATAGAAAAGATCGTTTCAAAGTCACAGGCCTCGGGGGTGAACATCCGCGCTGGGAGTTTCATCGATGTATGTCCGAAGCATGTGATGACCCACGATAACTCAAGCGCGGTGATTGCCAAGTTTGAAGATCTTGGATTCTCAAGCATTGCTGATCCCAAGCAGCCGGTAATCGCGATCGATCACGACATCCAGAATTACACACCTGAGAACCTTGGCAAGTACGCAAAGATCCAGACTTTCGCCAAGCAGCATGGATTGATGTATTACCCACCAGGTCGCGGTATTGCGCACCAGATCATGATCGAAGAGGGCTTTGTCAAGCCGGGTACAGTTGTTGTTGGTTCGGATTCACACTCGAACATGTATGGGGCGCTTGCGGCGCTGGGCACGCCGATCGTTCGGACCGATGCAGCTTCTGTATGGGCGACGGGAAAGTTCTGGTGGCGTGTTCCAAGACAAGTTCGGGTATCGCTGACCGGGAAGCTTCCGGAGGGTGCGACGGGTAAGGATGTGATCCTGACATTGTGCAGGATATTTTGTTCAGGTGAGGTGCTCAATGCCGCGGTCGAGTTTGCTGGTGATGGTATTGAATCGCTCTCGGTTGATGATCGGATCACAATCGCGAATATGAGCACCGAGTGGGGGGCACTGGCCGCTTTGTTCCCCTTTGATCATCGTCTCCGGTCATGGTTGAACAATCGACCCGATATCTTTCCTCGAGATGAAGTTCGGGATCTGTGGGATGAGCATCAAAGTTTGATGAGCGATCCGGACGCTCACTTTGAGACCGAACTGGAGCTCGATCTAGGCAGCATCTGTCCTCATGTAACAGGACCAAACAGCGTGTGGCGATCTCGCCCGGCCGTGGAGCTTGAGTCGGAGATTGTTGCCATTGATAAGGCCTATCTCATGAGTTGTGTGAATGGCCGATTATCAGATCTGCAAGCCGCGGGGAAGATTCTTGGCAAAGAAAGACCGGTAGCAAAGGGAGTGGAGCTGTATATAGCGGCTGCTTCCCATCTTGTCGAACAACAAGCCCGATCGGATGGCACATGGCAGCGTCTGCTTGATGCCGGGGCAATCCCGCTCCCTTCCGGGTGCGGTGCGTGCATTGGTCTCGGGGCCGGCACGCTCGAACCAGGTGAGGTTGGGATCAGCGCAACCAACCGGAACTACGAGGGCAGAATGGGCGCATCCGATGCGGCGTGTTACCTCGCAAGTCCAGAGGTGGTAGCTGAGTCTGCTGCTCGTGGCGTAATTGCTGCTCCGTCGGGAGCCAAAGCTGCAAAGCCAAGGTACTCGTGTCGACACCATCAACAGGATTCGAATGACTCCGGGACGATCAGGCTCATCGAAGGATTCCCGCGCAGTCTCAGGGCGCACACAATCGTGCTTACCCGTGACAATATTGATACGGACGGTATTTATGGCAAAGACGTGACATACCGCGACGACATCACCCTTGCTGATCAGGGGAGACATGTGCTGCTCAATTACGATTCAGCGTTCCATGAAAGGGATGTTGATGGGGCCATACTCGTGGCTGGGCGAAACTTCGGTTCAGGATCGAGCAGAGAGCAGGCGGCGACCGCTTTGCGATCCGCAGGAATCGCGGCGGTCATTGCGCATTCTATTAGTGCAACATATCAGCGTAACGCGTTCAACAACGGCCTGATTGTGATTGAGTCCCCAGAAGTTTCGTCCATGCTGCTTGAGACAGTTGGGGTGCAGCAGCGAACCGTATCTGGGCCCCGAGTTCAAATCGATTTTGAAGCTTCGGAGATCACCCTCGGTGATCGACGCGTGTTCTTCTCACCGCTGAGTACTGTCGCTCAGCGACTGATTGTGGCTGGGGGGCTGGAGAATGAACTCAGGAGCAAAGCACTGCAAAGCAGATCGCATGCAACAGGAGTAATGGTATGAACACCTATCGGATCGCGGTCCTGCCGGGCGACGGCATCGGACCCGAAGTAACTGACGCGACCATGTGTGTGCTGAACGCGGTCGGGCTCAGGGCAGAGTACATATACGGCGACATCGGCTGGGCATACTGGCAACAAGAGGGTAATGCGCTGCCTGAGCGGACCATTGAGCTACTAAAGACCTGTGATGCGGCATTGCTCGGGGCGATCACAAGCAAACCAGCAAGCGATGCGGAGATTGAGCTATCAGCGGAGCTCAGGGGTCAGGGGCTCATCTATCGCAGCCCGGTTGTGCAGCTGCGACAGGTGCTTGAACTAGATACAGCGGTTCGTCCTTGTCGCTCGTATCCGGGATTGCGAGATGCTGCCGGTGGTCAGGCCGATATCGTTGTGTTCCGTGAGAACACAGAGGGCTTGTATGGCGGGATCGAGTGGCGCGGCATTCCTGAACAACTCGCTGGCGAACTCGCCCACCCCGATCGTGGGCATCCTGGGGCGATGCAACGCTTCCGAGACATCGGGCTTGATCGAGTCGCTCTCTCAACGCGCTTCGTAAGCGAGCCCGGGTGCGAACGAGTTTGCCGACGGGCCTTTGCGTACGCAGCGGAGCATGGACGCAAGCGGGTCAGTTTGCTTGATAAGCCCAATGTTCTGCGGGAGACCGGTGTTGTCATGGCCGAGGCGTTTAGCAGAGTCGCTGATGAATACCCTTGGATTGAGGCAGAGCAGCTCAATATCGATGCCGCCTGTATGAATCTCGTTCTGCATCCGCAGCACTTCGATGTGATTGTCGCCGAGAACATGTTTGGCGACATCGTCAGCGATCTTGTTGCTGGACTCACCGGCGGGATCGGCTTTGCGCCTTCGGCGAATATCGGCGAGCACTTTGCCGTTTTCGAGCCTACACACGGCTCGGCCCCGGATATCGCTGGGAGGGGGGTAGCCAATCCTGTCGCTGCGATCCGCAGTGCCGCAATGCTTGCTGCATGGTTGGGAGAGGCAGAAATCGCCGGCCATATTGACTCAGCCGTCCTTGCCGCAGTGACGGATGGTGTGGTAAACACACCTGATGTTGTTGGAGCTGGTGTGAGCGGAACAACCGAATCTGTAACCACGGAAATCATGAATTACATCATCGCGTCGCGGAGTACTCAATGAACAATTTGAACTATAAAACTGGTAACTTTGTCGCATTGGATCTTGCCCGCTGGGCTGCTGATCTCAGGTATGAAGACCTCTCAGCCCAAGCAGTTGATGATGCCAAGCGATTCTGGTTTGATTCGGTCGGTTGCGCTCTCGGAGGGGTTCAGACCGAGGATGCCCGGATCTTGCTTGAGCATTACATCGCGATGTCAACGGGTGATGGGCCCTGCAGCGTGTTCGGTACCGATGCCACATTTAATCCGGTTGACGCTGCATTTCTTAATAGCCATTTGGTGAGGGCTCTTGATTTCAATGATATCTACTGGAAAGCCGATCCAGTCCATCCTTCGGATCTGATCTGCGGTCCACTCGCGCTGTGTCAAGCCGAAGGTCTTGGCGGTCGTGCGCTTATCCTTGCTACTGTCATCGCTTATGAAGTTGAGTGCCGACTCGCTGAGTTCGGGCTTCCGGGTATCCGCGAGTACGGTTGGCACCATGCCACGCTCTCAGGGTTCGCTTCAGCCATTGCCTGCGGGCGTGTATTGGACCTCCCGCCGAATCAAACCGCACACGCGGTTGGCATTAGCGCCTCCAGGACAGGCACACTCGGTGCCGTGACCGCGGGGCATCTCACGATGATGAAGAACACAGTTGACCCATGGGCATCTCGAGTTGGGGTCGAATCTTCCCTGCTTGCTCAGAGGGGATTTACTGGCCCGAGTCATATCATTGATGGTAAGGAGGGGCTGTGCCACACTATGTCCGCGGCTCGGGTTGACGGTAAACCGTGCCAGTTTGATCTTGATCTTCTCACCACAGATCTGCCGACCACTGCAAATGACACTTTTCGAATTTCGGATTGCTCAATGAAGTCGTTCCCAGTCGAGGCGCTGATGCATTCACCACTCTCGGCGCTGATGGATATCCTGAGTGAGTCGTGTCCTGATCAGTCGGACATAGAGCGGATTGAAATCGAAGTGATTGCTCGTGCCGCCGATATTCTCGGTGACCCTACGAAGTATCGACCGACTAGTCGCGAAACCGCAGACCACTCGTTGCCGTACGCAGTCGCTATCGCGATCGCCGATGGCAAAGTGACCCCCGCTCAGTTCGATGAGGCGCGAATCGCCGACCCCTCCCTTGTGCCGCTGATGGATGCTGTCCGTGTTGTTCCCAATGAGTCATTTGAATCGCGATTTCCAGAGGAACAACCTAGCCGTGTCACCCTCAGGTTGCGAAATGGCTCAACACTTTCAAGAGAGGTTTCTCAACCAAAGGGTGATCCACGAAACCCGATGACATCTGAGGAAGTAATGGTCAAGTTCCATGGTCTAGCCTCAGCCACTCTCAATGGGGAGGAACTCGAGCGGTTGATCAGCCGACTTCGTTCCATCGATGAGTTGGACGATGTAGGAGACATAATTATCTAACCAGGTATGCCGGAATGAGAGACCACCACATCATGCCATGTATGTTCGTGAGGGTGCCATGTTTAATCTGTTCCCGATCCTGAGTGGTCGGGCGGGCTCTCAACGCACTGGCGGCTCGTATGCGATTCTGCGCTCAACTTGAGTTAAGAGCTTTCATATGGGCAGCGTGATCGCCTTGCTCCAGTTATCGTCCGGTACTGAGTTGATTCAGTAGTGGACGAACCCGCACCACCGAAATGCGGTGATGTTTCGTAGAGCGAGCAACAGCGTGACAGCGATCCTGCAAGCAGTTCATCTCGGGATGACATATGGTGGGCGATTTGAGGCGCTGCGCGATGTGGATATGACGATCCAAAGGGGAGAGCGTGTCGCCATCATTGGGCGATCGGGCGCAGGCAAGAGCACGCTCCTTCGCATCTTTAACAGGCTGCTCCAACCCACAGACGGGCAACTCAAGCTTGATGGGAAAGACATCACCAACGCGCAGGGACGAGAGCTGCGCATGGTTCGCCAGCGTGTGGGCATGGTGTTCCAGCAGTTCAATCTTGTCTCACGCCTCAGCGTACTCGACAATGTACTTGTAGGCACGCTTGCGCAGCGCGAGGGACTCTCAATCCTGCCGACGATCTGGCGTCAGTTCAATCGCCAAGAGCGGGAATGGGCGATGGAGTGCCTGCGTGAGGTCGAGATTGAACATCTGGCACCAAAGCGGGCCACGGAGCTCTCCGGGGGGCAGCAGCAACGCGTAGCGATTGCCCGGCTGCTCGCGCAGCGAGCAGACATCATCCTTGCTGATGAGCCCATCGCTTCGCTGGACCCGCGCAGTGCCGAGCAGGTGATGAATATGCTCCGCCAAGTCAACGAGACGCACGGTGTCGCGGTCATCACAAACCTCCACCAAGTGGATGTCGCGACACAGTTCGCCCAGCGGGTCATCGGTCTGCGCGATGGGCGGATGGTTATGGACACAACCGCTGACAATCTGAACGAGGAACTCCTCGAGATGCTTTACGGCGACCAGCTCGAAAATGCACAGCACCCGTCCGACGCCGATGCCCGCGGGCATGGTGTCATCGAACCCCAAGGGAATTTCAACGATGCAAGCCTCCCTCAAGCTCTGGTGTAACCTCGCGTTCGCCGCGATCATCTCTGTTTTGCTCGCCGGCTGCTCCGACGCGGGTTCATCCACGCAGAATGAGAACGCGCAGGATGAATCATTCGAGGATGGACCGATCCGTCTCGGCCTGATCCCCGCCGAGGGCGGCACGGACATGGTCGAGCGGTTCAAGCCGGTCATCACCCAGCTCGAAAAGGAACTGGGACGCCCCGTCGAGGCTTTCAGCGCTACGGAGTATCTGGGGATCATCACAGCGATGAAGAACAGGCAGGTCGACATCGTCTACTTTGGCCCCAAGAGCTATGTCGAGGCGAACAGAATCGCGGGGGCGGTGGCGGTCGCCAAGGAGCTCAATCTCGACGGGCTCGCAGGGTATTTCGGGATCATAGTGACCCACAAGGATTCCGGCATCAACACGCTCGCTGATGCAAAGGGGAAAGGGTTTGGGTTCACGACTCCGAACTCGACATCCGGGTACCTGGTCCCCGCAATCGGGATCATTGAAGAAACCGGGATGCCCGCTGAGGAATACTTTGGCGAGGTGTCTTATACAGGGACACACGGGAACGCGGTTCGTGCCGTTCTGGCTGGAGACCTGGAAGTCGCCGCGACGAACACGCTGGATCTGCGAGCGATGGAAGCATCAGGCCTAGATTCCTCCAACCTGGTCGAGATCTGGCGGAGCCCGATCATACCCGCGGGACTGATCGCCGTTCGGGATGATCTGCCTATCGAGTTCCACCGTCAAGTAGCCGACGCCCTCGTCGCGCTGAGCGATGACGATGAGGCGATGGAACAGATGGCACGCGGCGGTTTCGTACCCGCGACGGATGCGGATTACGACATCATCCGTGTTCTCGAGCAGCGCAAGGCGGAAATGGCAGAGGCGAATGGCGGCTGACTCATCTCCCGAAAAGAAGCCGGTGCCGATCTGGCGGTTTGCGATCCCATTCGCGGTTCTTCTCATACTCACCGTCTTGCTCAATGCGGCGTTCTCGGTCCACATCGCCAACGCGATCACCTTGGCTTCGCTGATTGCCGGGGTGGTCTCGGTGTTTACAGCTACTCGGTTCGCGGCACCGCTTCTCATACTCTCTGCACTGACTTGGTCGGCGCATAAGAGCGAGCTGAGCCCGATCACGCTGATCAACAACCGGGATCAGGCGGTTGAGTACATCTTTGGTCGCTCGCTGAGTGAAGAAGAGCGAGAACGGGCGTACGACCAAGCCGAGCGAACAACGCGGCTGAGCCTGCGTTCAAATGCAGAGAAGCAGGTGCTCAGCGAGCTCGGGCTGGATCAAACCGACCCGAAACCGGATGGCTTTGAGCAGCGTGTAGAGACACAGTACACCCAGCTCCGGTCAACGCTCACAGAGGATGAGTGGGAACGCCGTGTGATGCGATCGGCGAAGCGGGCGGAGCAGGAACGCACGGGAGGGTTCTTCCCCTTGGAGACCCGGCGTGAGTCCATTGAGCTCTATCTGGAATACACCTTCGAGACAATCGCCATCGCGATCTGGGGCACCCTGCTCGCCTTCGTGGCCGCTTTGCCTGTCTCATTAATCGCTTCCCAGCGTTCACTGGAAATCCTGAGCACGGGCAGCTCAATCTGGCATCGCGGCGGGCGTCGGCTCGGTGCGTTCCTGACCCGGCGTGGGTTCGACGCGTGCCGTGGGTTCAACGAGTTTGTGCTGGCGTTGATCTTCGTCGCGGTCATCGGGCTGGGGCCGTTCGCCGGCGTGCTCGCGCTCGCGGTGCACACATTCGGTGTGCTGGGCAAGGTCTTCGCAGACGCGCTCGATACCATCGGCAAGGGTGAGGTCGAGGGCGTGCTCGCCAGCGGGGCACCATCGCCGCATGTGATCTCGTTCGCGGTACTGCCGCAGGTCTTCCCGATCGTCATCTCACAGACGCTGCTCCGCTTCGAGAGCAATGTCCGCTCCGCGTCCGTTCTGGGACTGGTGGGTGCGGGCGGTGTCGGGTTCCTTATCGATGCGAAGCTCAAGTCATATCAGTTCCAAGAGGTCGCGACGATCATGCTGATCATCATCATCCTGGTCTCAATCATCGACTTCGGGTGCTCGCGGATCGTCAAACGCTTTGTGTGATTCCTGAACCGAACTCGCTGGCGGCCGCTTCCGGATCTCGGACCACCATGTCGGCCACACCGAACGAAAGGGTCATGCCGGCTCCACCCATCGCATTGATGATCGTGACCCCCGTATCGGGCTGATCCACGAGCAGCGTGCGACCGTCAGTGCGCTTCAGGTACATCCCATGCCAGCGCTTGTCGATCTGCCAGCTTGGAGCATCCACGAGCAGCTTGGCGTGCTTCAGGATCAGGTCGTTCACATGGTCGTCGTCGAATGGGGTGATCTCATCGCCGTAGACATGCGAGTCACCGATGACTAGATCGCCATCTGAATGCTGCGAAAGCATAATATGGATGCCGTGTGTGTCAAAATCGGGCTGCTCATCGCTGACCCGTGCGCGGAGCTCAGGAAGTGATGGACAGTCCGCGAAGGCACCGTAATGACGGAGCGTCCAGCCGCCCGCAACATGCGTGCCCATGTTCCATCCACCCGGCTGTGGGATCGTCCGCATCATCTGGAGCTTGCACAGGGCGAAGCGATCGCGGGGATAGAACTCGGGGTAATGGGCGATGCCGTCGTGTCCGGCCGTAAGATAGATCTGATCGGCTTCAAGGATGACGCCATCGGTGGATTCGACACGACCGGGGAGGACCCTGGCGGCTTCAAAACCGTTGATCAGCTCGACATCGGGCTGCTCACGGATCCAGTCCCAGATCTGACCAATCGCGGTCCGAGACTCGACATTGAGTTCGAGCGGCGAATACATCCCGCCGATCAGCCCAACGGGGTTAATGCCGGGTGTGTGTGCTCGAACCTCCTCGGGTGTGAGCAACTGGGCCCGGCGAACCTCGCCCTCTGCCGCGATGAACTCGCGGAGCACACGCAACTCGTCTTCCCTGTGCGCCACATGCATTGATCCCGAAGGTTCGCAGAAGAAGCCCACCTGCTCGGCCAGTTCGAGCCAGATCGAACGGCTGCGCATCGCAATGTCAAACAGCGGCCCACTGGGCTGTCCGATCGGCCAGATCATCCCGAAGTTGCGGATTGACGCTCCTGTGGGCGCATGGTGCCGATCGACGATGGTGACACGCAGACCTCGACGCTGCGCAGCGATCGCGGTCGCGAGACCGACAATGCCGGCACCGACAACAACGACATCGGAGTCAGCCATGGGCGTGCTCGTGGGTGGGGATGCCGGTGTGCGGCGCGAGGATGGTCCGCAGTGCATTCATGTTCTGAGCGAGATGTGTGTGCGGGTGATGCTCAAGGTCGCTCAGTTCATGCGTGCCGTGCCCGACACCAATCGCTAACGCGACCCTCGCGTTCATGCCGCTGCCCAGATCGCTGGGCGTGTCGCCGATGACCGCGACACGGGTGGGATCCTCGACCCCCGCTCGACGCATTGCCTCAAGCACTACATCGGGCGCAGGCCGCCCGTTCTCAACTTCATCAGACGCCACGAGCGTCTCATAGTCGATCCCGGCACCCTTCAGAACGATCTCAGCGGTCTTGCGGGAGAAGCCGGTCGTGAAGGCGACCTTGACACCCGTATCCTTGAGATCATCAAACAGCTCGATGAAGCCGGGTAATGCAGGTGCACTACCAGATTGCACCTGCTCATCGATCGCCTCCTCAAACTCAGTCGAGAGCTGCTCGGGTTCGATCATGCCGAGATTGCCGGAGTGCTCCAATGCCTCACGCATAACCGCGAGCTTGTGCACCCCCATACGGGGCTTAATCCACGCGGCATCAAGCCCAAGCTCATGCCGCTCAGAGACGCTCAGGAATGCGTGCTCCACGAAGCCGATGTCCTTGACGCTCGTGCCGGCAATATCAAAAATAACGAGTTGGATAGTGCTCATCGTGACCTTTCAGAGATGGTTTCCGGCGGTGTTGTGGAGATCGACTCGAGTACCTCATCATCGAACAGGCGGAGATAGAACCCGTAGCCGCCTGATCCGTTCTCAATACTGACCGTGAGGAGGTTGAGCCCCTGTCTGGGCTTCATTGTTCCGACATGCTGGAGCGGGTTGGCGCTGTGGTTGGTGTGGTCTTCGTAGAGGATTTTGTTGTTGAGCATCACGCGTGACGCGTCGTCGGCTCCGAAGGTGTAGGCGATATCCGAGCCATCGGATTCAAACCAGACGCGCGCGGTCACGATCGCGTTGTCAGAGGAAACGCTCTCATCGAGTTGCTTGAGATCGATATATCCGTTCGAGCTGGCGGAGAACGGACGCCAGATGATCGGCTCGCCATCTTCTCCTGCGCTGTACTGCTCGGCACGCGGGTTGAGCTCGGCAGGGGTCATCGCGACTTGGAGCGTATTGAAGCTTGGTGCTTTGAAATAGCCCGCGATGCTCCAGTTGAATATATAGCTTCCCGAAATAATCTCGGACATCAGCGTATCGAATCCATTGCGGATCTGTGCGCGTTCATCCGTGTCCGTGAGCATGGCGAGCACATCGCGCTCGACCGTCTCGTCGCCGGCCGCATTCAGGGCAAGCAGGAGGCGCAAACGCAGGTACTCGTCATCGCCAGCCAGTGCCCGCGCATCTCGGAGAATACTGAGCCAGAGCCGGCGCTGAGATTCATCTAGCTCACGATCACGCTCCTGCAGCTTGGAGAGCTGCATCTGGAGAGCGCCCGTCGCAGCCAGCCGTACACGCCGATTGTCATGACGAAGCCCGTCCCGGATTAGCTCGGGGTGGAAGGTGTCCGCTTCAGCCGCGGCGATCAGGGTGCATTCCCATGCGCTCGCGGGTGCGCCATGAAGTCCTTGACGGACCTGCTCAGGCCGGTTTTGCCGCAGCGAGCGTCGGGCTTGCTCCACGGGAGCGGTCCATCGCCCATCGTTATCGACATCAACCCAAACAGGGTTCAGGACTGCCCACGGGTAGATCGGTCGCCCCTGCGTGTGGACGATCGGGTCGAGAGGATCGTCGCCCTCGACCAGCAACGAGACCCAGCTGTCCCCGGAAAGCTCGAGCCGTTCGACGGTGTCCAGCCGAACGATGCCGTGCTGTTCGCTCACATCGATCGTCTTCATGATCTCGCCATTGACGACAATCATAACCCGATCGCAATCGATCCAGGTGGGGACCCGCACACGCATCGCAACATCGATCCACCCGGCGTCGCGTTCGTGCATGGTGCTGGGAATGGAGTTCGTATCGCCGCCCATGGGTACACCATTGACAGAGAAATCAACGATCGGTCCGTAGGTGGTGTACACCCGTTTCGCGCGAATATTGGCAGCGATCTCTGCGGGGTCGATTTGGTGCGCCACATCGGTGCTGCTCGCGATGTAGTTGCGGGGCCAGCCAGCGAGTTCGGAGGCAACATCATGCGAATCAGAGTTGCCGACCGCCGCGATGCGGTGGCCACGGTTGAGCAGATTGAACCAGTCGCGCAGAACACTGAATGAGCCGGATCCGATTGACAGGTCACGCTCATCCGCGTCGATGTATCCCCAGCCCTCGTTCTCGTTGAAGATCTCAACCGAATCGAAGTCGTAGGAGAACTTCGTGTCGGTCGAGGTCGCGGTGACCGGGTCGAGACCAAAGCTGCCGAAGTAGTCGATCCCACCCCAACGCGGGTGATTGACCTGCACGACCGGGACAGTCCCGAAGTCGTTCTTCTGTTCGCGGATGATCTTGAACAGCTCATGCCCGTCATGGATCTCGGGGTCGATGATCGGCTCGTCCGCGTCCAGCGGGAAGGCGTTGAAGTGACCGATGGGCGTCGAGACCTCGTTGCCGACGATAGCGCGTAACGCCTCGGGCACACCGAGGTCACGCATCGTCGGCTCATAGTCCGTGTTGTGGTTGTGGTCCGTCGCGACCGCAAACTCGACGCCCTCGCCGATCAGCGAGATCACGCGTTCGGGCATATTCGAATCGCCGTGCCCTGAGTGCGTCAGCGTGTGCAGGTGGAAGTCGCCGCTGACCCAGCCGGTGGTATCGAGCTCACGCTCGAGTCGTGGTGTCCAGATCGAGTCGGAGTATGGGTTAATTTCGATCGTGCGCGATTCAATCCCGTACTCCATCCCGCGAGATGCCCAGACTTGGTATGTGCCGACAGGCACGGTGATCGCTCCCGAGCCGGAGAGGGTATAGACCACATTGCGGCGTACCGCTAGATCGTTCGGGCGGGCCTGGTCGTTCGGGAAGAGATCAGGGCGCGAGCCATCCGGGGCGATGAATGTCAGGCGGGCCGGTCCCGGTTCCCCGTTGTCACCAAGAATCTGGTAACGGAGCACGCCGGAAGGGGTATCGCCAGCGAGGTTCGCCGGTGTCCAGTCCTCACTGATATGCGATAACGCCTGTGATGGATAGATCGAAACGCTGCAGGTGAGTAGCGCAGTCGTGATCGCATGAATGTTGATTGTCGGCATGATTCTCTCACTGAGCGCCGAGCATGGAACGATTCATGGGATCGGCTGAGTGCGTCGTGTAGATTCACGGTATCCCGCACGCGCAGAAGGTCATCCCGGAGCGTGCAAAGATCGAGTGAAGCTTTGTCCTCGAAGATCAAGCGGTCGCCGCGATCGCATCGATGACGATCCGGGTCGCATCATCGAGAAGGTGTTGTTCAATATTTAACGGCGGGAAAAGAACAAGAGTCGTCCCACCGCCGACCTTGAAGCTCAGGCCGTTGCGGAGCCCCTCGTACATGACCCGATCTGCGTGCTCAGGGTCCTCCAACTCGACCGCGAGCATGAGTCCGATCTGACGCACATCACGGACGCAGCCCATCGAGTTGAACTCCGCCTCGTATGTCTCACGCCACGCACACCCGAGTTCATGTGCCCGCTGGGCAAGACGCTCATCGAGAACTGTTCTCAGGGTCGCGATGGCCGCGGCTGAACCGACCGGGGATTTCTCGTGCGTGTAATGACCGAGTGCGAGTTCTCGCACGGGCGTTGGGCCCGAGTCGTTGAGTTCCTGACGCCCAATGACAGCGGCTTGTGGGAAGATCCCTCCGCCGAGCCCCTTGCCGATGACCATCAAATCCGGTGTGACTCCGGTGTGCTCCGTCGCCCAGAGCATGCCCGAGCGGCCAAGCCCGGTGGGGATCTCATCGAAGATGAGCATCGTGCCAGTGGCATCACACGCGGAGCGAACACGGGACCAGTATGATCGTGGTGCGGCCCGAACGGTGGTGGCCCGGATGGGCTCAGCAATGACCGCAGCAACATCGTGCTTGCGCAGAAGTGCCTCAATCGGCTCGGCACAGGCGTCATTGCACATCGAGTGCGCACAGGACGGGCAGTCCGGGTGAGATGGCGGTGCGACATGCATCACGCCTGGCATCAACGGGCCCATGCCGCGGTGAAAGAGGTCTTGCCCGCTCAGCGACGCGGCATCGAGCGTGGCGCCGTGAAAGGCATCGTGGAACGCAACGGTCTTGTATCGTCCGGTGCAGGCCCGGGCGACTTTGATGGCGATCCCAACAGCCGCCGACCCGCTCGGTGTGAGCAGCACGCGGGCATTGTTTCGCAGGGCACCGGGTGCGCTAGAGACGAGGATCTCTGCGAGTTCAACGGCCGTATTGTTCGTGTAGCGACGCGTGCAGTAGGGGAGCGTTCGCATCTGCGCTTCGATTGCCTGCACGACGCTGGGGTGACCAAAGCCAAGTTGGTGAACCGAGTTGCCATGGAAATCGAGAAGCTTGCGTTCAGATGCGGTAAAGATATACGGCCCCTCCGCACGCACGATCTCATCGAGGCAGGGTGTCGAAAGAACCTGGTGGTAGTACAACGCGGTATCGCGCTGCAGCGTTTCGTTTGCAGGCGAGGCATCCTGCCAGTGTGCACGCTCGAGACTCAAGTTCTGATCGCCCTCAGTGATCCGCGGCATCGGTTTGCTCCATTGCTCAGATCGGATATGGTACCTGTCCAAGCGAACGCCCTGTGGTCGTGAGCACAATCTTCACACACCTGTATTGGAGGAGTCGATGCGCAGGATCTGGATCGGGCTTGTCATCGCTGGAGTCACACCTGGTGCGATTGGTGGGTACGAGCCTGGCCAGCGATCGCTTCTGAGCGCACACAACTGTTATCCGTACGCCGGCTTGTGGTCTGATCGGATTGATCGTGCGCTGGCAACGGGATTCCCGATCTCAATTGAGCAGGATTTATGCTGGGCCGATCACGATGGCGACGGGATACCGTCTTCGATCGTGGCGCACAACAGACCTTTCGACGGCAACGAGCCATCGCTCGCCAAGTACTTCTTCGAGCGTGTGCGTGCGGATGTCGAGGAATCGATCTCGCGTGCACGGAGCGACCCCGGTGAGCGAGATCGCTGGCCGCTCGTCGTGCTCGATCTGGACATCAAGGACAACCACCCCGCGCATATCGAATCGATCCACCAGACACTGCAGCAGTACCAGGATTGGCTGACAACCGCCCCGCGTGGATCATCCATTTCCAATCGCCAGGATCTGGAAGCTGGCCCCATTATGGTCATCCTTACGGGTACGCTGAACCAGCGCCGGGTATTCCACGATGAGCGAGATCTCGGTGAGCCGATCCTGGCGTTCGGGCGTCGTCAAGCGAGGGGCCCTGACACAAGTTGGATGAGTGAAGAAGAGAAACGGCATGCTCGTGTCGAGTTCCCGCCAGTTACGATGATTGATACGCCCGCAGACAACTTCCACCGCTGGTGGAACAACTCATGGCATGTTGTCGAGGCCGGCGGAGCGAACGGGGCGGGCAAATGGGAACCGGAGGAAACCGAGCGTTTGCGTGCTCTCGTCGATCACGCGCACAAGCTGGGCTATTTCATCCGTTTTTACACGATCAATGGGCACACCAAGGCAGATGGCGCGCTCTTCGGGTACAGCGGCGGATACAACACCGGCTCTATCGAGGCCGCACAGATCCGCTGGAAGGCCCAGCTGGAGGCGGGTGTCGATCTGATCGCGACCGATCAGTATCAGCACTTTGCTGACTTCCGGGAGTCGCTCAACGAGTAGCAGATTATTTCCTGATCTCGATCTGATCGAAGAGCCGTCCCTGATCGTCGATCGCCTGCATACGCAGGTGTCCACCAACGATCTCGACATAGCAGATGTGGTGCGTGCTGACCTTCTTGCTGCCGAACCAAGGGTTGAACGGGGTGAAGTCTTCCAGACCACCTCCGCCACCGCCGATGGTCATATAGATGACCCCGTTGTGCTCGACGGCCTGGCCATCACGGAGCGGGAAAGTTCGCTCATATACATGGACATGCCCGTTGAAGACGATGTCCACACCGTACTTCTCGTAGAGCGGCACCATCTGGCGCGGGTTCAGGTCACCGAGGGTAGTAGGGCCGAGCCATGAGTTACCGTGGTCGTTCTCGTCTGAACTGTAAGGCGGGCGATGGTGCACGACGAATTTCCATCGTGCGTCGGAACTGGCGAGCTTATCCTCGAGCCAGAGATACTGCTCCGATCCGGGGCCCATCGGCTTCTCCGAATCGAGCATAAAGTAGTCCGCGTCGCCATAGCTGAAGCTGTAGTAGTACTCTGGATCGGGTAGGTCCATGTACTCGTAGTAATGACGGGCATTCTTCTCGTGGTTACCCAGGATCGGGAATAAGGGCACGCGGTTGATCAGGGGACGCATGTTCGGGAAGAAGTGGTGGGTCCAGTGCGACTTGTTTGTGCCGGTGGTCACGAGATCTCCCGCGATTGACACAAAGTTGGGTCGGTGCGACCATGCGATGTCCGAAACTCTCTTGACGACATCGGGGTTTGACTGTGTGTCGCCGATCATGACGAAGGTGAACGCCTTGCCCCGCTCAACGGCGGTCTGGAAGGACATGGGGTCGGTCTGTACTCGTTTGCCCTCTGATGACTCGGCGATGACCTCGTAGTAATACGGTTCTCCAGGCTCCAGACCTTCGATGCGTATGGTGTGGATGCCGCTCTTCTCTGAAGAGTGAATCTCGCGTATATCTCCGACGGCTGGCCGATATCTGAGCGTGACTTCGGCGGGGACGGGTAACTCGCAAACCACGGAAATCGATCGCTGAGTTGCGTAGCAAAGAAAAGGCTCGACGGTCCATTGCAGTTGGATCTCTGATTCCGGTTCGATTTCAGCGATCACGCTGTTTCGCTCAAACTCCTCGGTGATCTGTTCAGATGTGATGGCTTCATCAAAGAGGTAGACATTACGGATCCGTCCTTGCATTGTGTGCAGCTCATTGGAATCGATGTACGCGCCCACTGCGATCGGGGTCTGCTGCTCGTAGAGAACTTCGCCGTGTTGGTCGGTCGTCTCCGCATCGAGCTTACCGTTCACATAGAGGCGGGCTGTTTCTCCGTCGAAGGTTGCAGTGACCATGTACCAGTGACCGGTCTCGATTGCGGTTCTGCCATCAAGATAGGTGAGTGCGCCATCACCGTCGTCGGCTCCGGTGGTGGAAATCCCGAATGTGAATGAATCATGGTCGTAGCCGAGTACCCATCCCTTTTCGCGATCCCCGTTGTCGCTTACGGCGGAAAGGATCCCTCCCCAGCGTGTGGGCTCGTCGATGCGGACCCATGAAGTAACGGTCAGCTCGTGTGTGGGTAGATCATCAAACTGCTCAACCGATTCGGCAACAAGAACATACGCGCCTTGGCCGTCTAGTCCGGGGCCGAGGAGTTCGAGAGATTCTCCGAGCGCATCGGTTGTGATGGTGCTGGTGCCTATGGTGCGGAGATGGTGGCCGCTCACAGCATGCACGGCGTCTGTGTGGACATGATCGCGATCGAACTCTGCACCGAAAACAAAGCGGTCTTCGCTGTGCTTTGCTGCGGGGTGTGCGTGTGCTGCAGTTGCGGCGAGCGCGCAAGACATGGATGTTAACACAATATGAAGATGGTTCATGGTTGATTTCCGTGAGCTGGTGCTGGTGTGCAGCCGGTGTTTTATTGCCGGCTGTTTGTGGATAAGTCGATTGGCTGTGGCTGTGGCGATTGATATGAGACCTAGTTGAAATTGTGAAATTGGCTGATATTTCAGTGAATTGAGATGATTGGCCGTGGTGATTCGATCGCGACCGCAGCGGATTGGCGGGGCATGATACTGAAATCAAGGGGGTAGGGACGGGCCATGTGAAACCTTATAAAAAGAATAATATTAAGAGAAACCGCTCGCCATATTGCCGTTGCGCAATGGGGAAGTCAAATTGGTGTTAATGACTCAGATTCGTGTCATGCTCGTCATGCATTTCAGATTTCAGTGTGTATGGTCAGCGCACAAACGTGTCGGTCTGGGCACTGAGTACGGTGCGCCGATGCGATTCTGCTACTGGAGACTGGAGATCACACATGGCAATCAAGACGAATCAAGCGGTTCTGCTGGCGCTTCTGGGCGCTGCCGCAGGATCGGCCGTCGCCGGCGACCCGCTGGTGACGCTGTTCTCGGAAGACTTCGAATCTTTCCCGCTCACGGTGAACCAGGAAGAGGGTGTCCAGGTTGGTACCCCGGACTGTGTGCTTGAAGCATTCCTGGGTGACGGTGTCATCTGTGGTGGTGCGAACATCAACACCGAATGTGGCGAACCGCCGGTTCCGGCCACCGTGGATTGTGGTGATTTCATGAACACCGCCTTCGATGGGACATGGAGCTACAACGGCTGGACGCAGCTTTTCGGTTACGACTGGGACGGGGTTGGAGGCTCGACCGCGGCGCAGCCGGGTGTTGGCTGTGCCGAATGGCAGGGCTGGACGGTAGCTGCCAAGGATTTCTGGTTATCCGCTGATCAGCAGCTTCGTGAAGAGTTCACGAAAGGCGAGGGACGCGTTCTGGTTGCCGATCCGGACGAATGGGATGATTACGATCCGTTTGGGATCGACCCTGACTCGACGGGCGTGTTCAACACGAGCTTCACCTCCCCCGAGATCAACATCGCCGGTGTGACCGAGAACACGGTGATCATCCGATTCGATTCGAGCTGGCGCCCTGAAGACACCCAGAAGGCGGCCGTGAATGTTTCGTTCGACGGCGGCCCGTTCACACAGGTTCTGCTCTTTGAGTCCGATTCGACCTCTCCGGATTTCCACCCGGACGCGACGAATGAGTCCGTTGATATCTCGATTGAAAACCCCTCCGGCGCAAGCACGCTGCAGATTCAGTTCGAGATGTTCGACGCGACCAACGACTGGTGGTGGGCGGTGGACAACATTCAGGTCGCGGGTGAGGGCGGCGAGCCCGTCGAGCCCCCGAGCCCCTTCAATCTCAGCATCGAGCAGTTCAACGACTCTTCAGTTGTCCCGTTGAGCTGGTCGCAGTCGCTCAATGCGATTGAGTACGAGGTCGTCTTCGCGAACGATGAGGCATTTAGTGATATCGTCGTTTCGCAGACCACCACGGACCTCGAGTTTACAACCAGTTCGAGCGATTTACTCGCCGGGGCGTACTGGGTCAAGGTTGTGGCACGCAACGATCTGGGCACCAGCGAGAATGTTGCCCGTATCGGCGTTGACAACAACTGCTTCGTTGATCTGCAGCCCAACGGCACCCTCAACTTCTTCGATGTATCCGTATTCCTTCAGCTGTTCAATGGCGGCTGAATCGGTTGTCGCGAATCTGTAGGCACTGAAATCAATACACATCTGACCCGGTCCCTGATGGTCGACCGGACAAGGAGATAGACACAATGAACCGTAATCAAGCAAAGATCCTGGGCTCGCTGCTCACGGTCTGTGGAATGACCGCCGTTGCGAACGCGCAGTCGCAGCAGGTCCTCTTTTTCGAGAACTTTGACGATATCGCTCTCGGGCAGAATGTTGAAGAAGGCATCGACACCGGCACGGGCGGCGTGATGGACAATGTATGGACCCCCGATTTTCCTGCAGGCTGGGCGGTTGATTTCAACCTGCCCGGCATCGGCGTGACCGAGTGGCAGGGGTGGAACATCGCTAACGGCGAGTGGTGGAACCTGACCTGCGGCGATCAGGACCGCAGCGACTTCGTGCTGCTCAGCGAGGGCGGGCTGGCGCGCGGTGGTGTCGCGATCGCTGACGGCGATGAGTGGGACGACTACGACGCAAACGGGCTTGACCCGGACTCCCAGGGTGAGATGGACACGATGATGACAACCCCGGTCATCGATCTCTCAAATGTCACTGAGAACTCCGTCAACATCTCGTTCTTTTCTTCCTGGCGTCCTGAGGATAGCCAGACCGCTGTTCTTGAGGTCCGTTTCGATGGCGGCAGCTGGGAAGAGGTCCTCCGTTGGACATCCGACAATACCGACCCGAACTTTCATGACAACAACACGAACGAGATCGTTGATATTGCGATCGCAAATCCCTCAGGTGCCTCCGGCATGGAGGTTCGCTTCTCTTACCTCGGGACAGACGACTGGTGGTGGGCCATCGACTCTGTCCAGGTGAGCGGTGAGGTAACCGGGTCCGCTGGTAACGCCCCCGGTTATAGCTTCATTCAGGCCGATGTGTTCAACGAAACTGGGCGCCCAGTGATTCAGCTCAGCGAAGCAGTTGGTGCAGATGATTACACCGTGGTGCTGGCGAAGGACGCGGAGTTTTCTGATGTCCGCCAGAGCAGCACCGCCGACGCTTCGGGTGATTACATGATCCCCGGTATCCCCAACGGGATCTACTGGGTGAAGGCGATTGCGAATAACGGCGATGGCTCGCGTGACTCCGAGAACGCCATCCGCATCGTGGTCGACAACCCGATCGCCATCGATTTCAACGGCGACGGTTCTCTCAACTTCTTCGATGTCTCGATCTTCCTCCAGGGATTCAACGCGGGCTGCCCGTAATGCTCTCTTGATGAAGCCACAACACCCATCGCTAGGAAACTGGCGATGGGGAGTTTACTGAACCTCTCACCCCACATTGCCCCTTCCGGGAGAATCACCGATGGACCACAGAAACGCACACCACCCATCGAACCTCCAACGAGCGTTTACGCTGATCGAGCTGCTCGTTGTGATCGCGATTATCGCACTGCTTACTGGAATTCTGTTGCCCTCGCTTGGCCAGGCACGCGAGGCCGCGCTAACCCTCAAGTGTAAGGTCAACATGCGGTCCATCGACTTTGCGATGAATCTCTACCGCGAAGACCATCGTGGCTGGGGCGGCGAGTCGAAGAACTACGGTGCTCGATTCGATCTCAATGGCCTCCGCTTCGACACTGAGGATCAGTTTGCCTACTGGGGTGTTTTCTACGACGAATACATCAACGATGCGTTCGAAGTCTGGGAAGATCCCAAGTTCCAGCTCATGGACCCGTATCCCTACTGGGGCACCGATATCGACTTCATCTATGAGACGCAGCGATACCAGTCTTACGGGATTAATGGGCTACGCACCAGCACGAACGACAACAGCGATCCAGTCGCCCGGTACGGGCTCTGGCGTAACGCGGCCAAAGAGATCGAAGGTCGAGGCGGTGTGATCGTGCGTTCAAACGCATCCTATCTCCGTCCACTTTCGCAGCTGCGCCGCCCCAACGACATGATTGTCTTCCAGGATGCGTTTGAGCATCAGATGGAGACTGGGAATGATGCGCTCGATGGCCTGACACAGTATGACAGCAACTACGGAGGCCTCGAAGACTACTGGGAAGACGCCTATTTCCGTCACAACGACGACAGCCACACGATGTTCGCTGATGGGCACATCGAGGAGTTCAACCGCAAAGAGGTGACCGACGACGGGAACGAAGACCTTCGATACTACTACTCGGGTGATCCACAGGATCAGCTCCGTCTGGAAGGACGCGATCCGAATCCGTGATCAGTCATGTTGTAATGTACTGCTCCTATTGCTAATAATCTTACAAATCGAGTTTTATAGAAATGGTTAAGTCGCAGAATATTAAAGTGGTCGTCGCATGCCTCTTCCTTGTGATCTCAGCGGTGCTCTTCCTGAGGTTTGCTGGTGGCTCCGATGGTATGACAGAGAGTGACATGAAGTCCGCTCTTCAGGAGATGCCGGTTGAGGAACTGATCTCGATGCGTCAGGCTCTTGCGTTCCAGGTCGTTGAGGCCAACCGTACACGATCGGGCGAGAAATCGGACATGCTGCTTGGATTTGAAGAGACACTTGCCAACTACGATGCGCTTCTTGCTGAGCGTGGCGTAAATGTGGACGAGCTGGGGACACCATCGCTCGCTGAAGTACCCATGCGCAAGGGTGAGGAACCCTGATTCGCATTCCGTTCTGCACTGATATTGCGCACATAATGTTGAGACAACTATGAACATGCAACAGTTTTTCGCGCTTGGCGCGCTCATTCTTTCCACACCAGCACTCGCCCAGAGCATCCGCGTTGGCCCTGTCCTTCAGGACGCGAGTCATGACCGCATGTGGGTCATGTGGGAGACCACCTCGTCTACACCCAGCGTCGTGGAATATGGCCTGACACCCGATCTTGGTTTGAGTTCTACCGGTTCTTCAGGAGCCAGCCAGAGCGGGGCAAGGATCCATCACACGATGATGAGCGGGCTGAAGCCTGACACGGTGTACTACTACCGCGTCGGTTCCGGCAGCGCGATAAGCGAAGTCCTCAGCTTCCGCACACCCGCAGAGATCAACGCCGAAGATTCCTTCCGATTCGCCGCACTGTCCGACACGCAGGGTGGTCCGATCTCAGACATGCATACCCGCACGATCAACGATGGCATCATCGCATTCGTCCAGCAGGAGTTCGGTCCGATCCTCCACGACGAGCTCGATTTCGTGATCCAGCCGGGCGACCTCGTCTCCACCGGCTCGAACTACGACCAGTGGAAGGACCAGTACTTCGACGAAACCCAGAACCTCTACCAGCATGTCCCGATCTACCCCGTGCCCGGGAATCACGAGCAGGACGCCCACTGGTTCTTCGATTACTTCAAGCTCCCGGAGAACGGCACGCCGGGGTTCGAAGAGCACTGGTGGTACAAGGACCACGGAAATATCCGTCTGATCGGCCTTGATAGCAACAGTAACTACCGCATCCAGACACAGCTTGACTGGCTCGATGGCGTGCTTGACGACGCAGCAACAAACGACGATATTGACTTCGTCTTTGCCCAACTGCACCACCCGCACCTCTCCGGTATCTGGACGCCAGGCAATACCGCGTACACAGGCCAAGTCGTGGAGCGGATGGAAGCGTTTTCCGATGCGACCGGTAAACCTTCGATCCATTTCTTCGGCCACACCCACGCCTACGAGCGTGGCCAGAGCAAAGACCACAACCACATGTGGGTCAATGTCGCGGCCGGCGAGGGCGGCATCGACTACTGGGATCAAAGCGACATCGATTACGACGAGTTCCAGCGGGTATTCCCAGAATGGGGCTTCGTGATCATGGAAGTCGAGGCCGGGGACGACCCGCAGTTCCGTCTGCGCCGCATCAACCGTGGTAACAACTTTATTGACCGCGACAACGAGGTCATGGATGACATCACGATCAAGCGGTACAACGAGCCCCCGAACACACCGACGACGCAGCTGCCGTCGGACGGTGACACAGTGATTGATCCAGACCTCGTGCAGCTCCAAGCGACCCCATTCAACGACCCCGACGGCGGCTTCCACCTGGAGAGCGAGTTCCAGCTCACCACGATCCAGGGCGACTTTTCCAACCCGGAGGTCTCGGAGTGGATCCGCTTCGAGAACTGGTTCATGGACGAGGGCGCCAGCGGTGGTGAATTCGGCTCCTACAGCGTGAACACGGTTGAGGACGCGGACATCTCCAAGATCAACATCGAGCTGCTCGACGGCGACACAACCTACTACTGGCGTGTTCGCTACCGCGACTCGGGCCTGGGCTGGAGCGATTGGTCGGACGAGTCCTCGTTCACAACCGGCCCCGCGCCGACCGGGGCCTGCTGCTTCCTGAGCGGCATCTGCAACGAGCTCCGAGAGAGCGTGTGCATCGCAGAGGGCGGACAGTGGCTCGGTCTCAACAGCGATTGCGAGAACTGCCCAGAGGTCATCGTCGCGTTCAGCGAGAACTTCGATGCCGTGCCACTCGGTCCGGGCGTGGACGAAGGCGGAGCAGGCGAGCAGGTTTGGACCGATCAGGCGCCGGGTGGGTGGGCTGTCGATCGCTCGGGTGTCCCGAGTGGTGGTGTCACAGAATGGCGTGGCTGGGGCTTTGCGGACCCCGAATGGTGGGCCGATGTCGCGGGCGATCAGGGGCGGAGCGAGTTTGTGCAGGCTTCGGGTGCGAGCGCGATTGCGGATCCTGATGAGTGGGACGATGCGCCGCACGAGCCTGGGACTTTTAACTCCTGGCTCGAGTCGCCGGTGATCGATGTTTCGATGCTCGAGCCAAGCAGCGCGAAGCTCGCATTCAGTTCCTCATGGCGACCTGAAGACGACCAGCGTGCGATCATTTCCGTCTCATTCGACGGCGGGTCAGAGATCATTATCGCAGACTGGCAATCTCAGCAAGGCGATAACTTCAAGCCCGACGCGATCAACGAGATGGTCGTGCTCGATCTCCCGATGCCCGAAGATGCTCAGACGCTCGAGATTCGTTTCGGGCTGCTTGACGCGGGCAACGACTGGTGGTGGGCGATCGACAATGTCGTCGTGGTCGGCGAAGCCGCCGGCGACAGGATCACCATCCTGCGTGAGGACTTCGAATCGCTCCCCCTCGGCCCAAGTGTTGATGAGACACCAGCTACCGCCGTTTGGACAGAGACCCCGCCGAGCGGCTGGGAGCTCGATGATATCGGCATCCCCAGCGTGGGCATCGTCGGGCAGGGCGTGACCGAGTGGGAGGGGTGGGCCTTTACCGACCGTGATTGGTGGGTCGACATCGCCGCGGACCAGCGACGGAGTGAGTTTGTCTCGGCACAAGGCACAATCGCCGTCGCAGATCCCGACGAGTGGGATGACCTCGGTGACCCCGAGTCGCTGGGGCCGTACAACGCGTTGATGCGCACCGGGGGGCTGGATGTCGCGTCCGCCCGGGCGAACAGCATACAACTTCGCTTCGATTCGAGCTGGCGCCCCGAGGACTTCCAGCGAGTCGAGGTTCGCGCCTCGTTCGACAACGGCCCACAGACGACGCTGCTGGACTGGCGGAGTGTCGCCGGCGACCAGTTCCATCCGGACGCAACCAACGAACGCGTCGCGATCAACATCCTGAACCCGCCGGGCGCGATGTCGATGGAGCTCGAGTTCGCGATGCTCGACGCTGCAAATGACTGGTGGTGGGCGATCGACAATATCGTCGTGACCGGTCTGTGCGCCGCCGAGTTTGGTGGCGATTCCGGTACGCTGGACTTTTTCGATGTTTCGGAGTTCCTCGTTGCATACCAGAACCAATCGCCAACGGCTGATTTGAACATGGATCAGGCGTTCAACTTCTTCGATGTCCAGATCTTCCTGCAGGCGTTCCTCAACGGGTGCGGCTGAGCGTACAAATCAATCAACCTTTCGCACACACAGGAGCACGCTGATGCGCACCTTCTTCATCGCGGTCCTCGCACTGTTCTCGCAACTCGCACTCGCGGTCAACACGACGGACTCCCCCGTCCGAACAGTGATCATCATCGGTGTCGACGGGCTCAGCCCGCGCGGGGTCGATGAAGGGCTTACGCCAAACATGAACCGTCTGATCGCTCAGGGTGCGTACAGCTTCCACGCACGCGGCGTATTCCCGACCTCATCCTCACCCAACTGGGCATCGATGATCATGGGCGCAGGCCCAGCACAGCACGGCATCACCTCCAACGACTGGCGTCTCTGGAGCCGCGCCATCATGCCCTCGAAGGAAGGTGTCGAGGGCCGGTTCCCAAGCGTGTTCTCCGAGGTCCGCCGCCACCGCCCGGACGCCCGGATCGCCGTCGTCTATGACTGGAGTGGGTTCGGCAACCTTTTCGACCACGAGGTTGTGGACGTCGCCGCGGACACTGAGGGCCCAGAGGCCACCATGCATCGGGCAGTGGAGGAGTACAAGTACAACCGCCCCGACCTGCTCTTCATCCACCTGGACCATGTCGATGGCGCCGGGCACGGCAAGGGCTGGCACACGCCCGACTACTTCGAGGCCGTCAAACGAGCAGACGACCGCATCGGCGAGATGATCGACGCGATCGACGAGGCACGAGCCTGGGACTCCACCGTCGTCATCGTGACCTCCGACCACGGCGGCGTCGGCAAATCGCACGGCGGCGAGAGCATGGCCGAGTTGGAAATCCCCTGGATCATCGCCGGCGCCGGCGTCGCCAACAGCCGCGAGATCACCCGCGATATCAACACCTACGACACCGCTTGCACCGCGGCGTACCTCCTCGGCGTGCCCATGCACTCCTCGTGGATCGGAAAGCCCATCACCGAGTCCTTCACCAGCGCCGCAAACGGCGAGTGGCTCGACAGCAAATACCTGCCCGCGCCGCGTATCACGCCACCCGGCGCCTTCATCGCCGCGGACGAGCTCATCGTGCAGCTCAGCTGTGAGATGCCCGCCGCGGACATCACCTACACGCTCGATGGATCCGAACCGACCAAGCGCTCTAAGGTCTACGCGGGCCCCATCGTGATCGAGGAAACGACGACCATTCGCGCCCGGGCATTCATGCGCGGGCGTGAGAGCCGCGTGACCACGGACACCTACCGCCTGCTCCGCTCAGACTCACCCAAGCCCGTTCGTTACGAGTATTTCGAGGCGCCCACAGGTCAAACGCCATGGGAAGCTCTCCCGGACTTCAACAGCCTCCAGCCCATGGCACAAGGCATGTGCCCCGAGATCGGCCTCGCGACCATCGATGTCCGCGAGGACCAGTTCGCCATCCGCTACACCACCCAGCTCAAAGTCGACGAGCAAGGCACCTACATGCTCCACCTCAAGTCGGACGACGGCTCACGCCTCAAGCTCGGACGGCGCACTCTCATCGACAATGACGGTTCCCACGGCCCACTCGAGGAATCCGCGAACATTGACCTCAAGCCCGGGCTGCACACGATCGTCGTTGAGTATTTCGAGGACCATGGTGGCGAATCGCTTGAGTTCGCGATCACGGGCCCGGACAAGGTCCGCGTTCCCGTGACTTTCGATCACCTCGTTGCACCCGAGTAAGAAGGGGCCATATGAGCACACAGACGATCGACTCCATTTTCACCCGCACCGAGCGCGAACGCTGCCTCGATGCATTCCCGGCAGGTTCCAACGGCGAGTTCAACTTCCCGCCCGAGCTTGCCATTGTCATCGAACGCGGCGATGGACCGCACCTCTGGCACACCGACGGCAAGCAGTATCTCGACATGTCGATGGGCTGGGGTTCCGTCCTCGTCGGGCACGCCAACGAGCGTGTGATCAATGCTACATCGGCACAGGCGATGCTCGGCTCAAACTTCGCCTGCGTCAACCGCCGCTCGCTCGAACTGGCAGAACGCATCATCTCTATCAGCCCCGCGTGCGACCGGGTCCGCTTCTGCGCCTCAGGAACCGAAGCAACTCACTATTGCGGCCGGATCGCTCGCGCTGCGACCGCAAAGAGCAAGATCCTCAAGTTTGAGGGCGCCTATCACGGCGCCAACGACCTCGGTGTCACGAGCCTCTTCCCCAACGAGCTCAACGATTTTCCGAACGCGGAGCGCTCATGTCATGGCGTAACCCAGACCGCTGCTGACCAGATCCTCGTCGCCCCCTTTAACGATTTGGAATACACCGCCGCGATTATTCGCGAACACCAAGGTGAGCTCGCAGCCATCATCGTCGAGCCCTTTCATCGCTGCATCGCACCCATCGATGGTTTCCTGCCCGGCCTGCGCCGTCTCTGCGATCAGCACGGCATCCTCCTCATCTTCGACGAGGTCGTGACTGGGTTCCGACTCGCATTTGGCGGCGCACAGCAGTACTACGGCGTTACGCCTGATCTGGTAGCCTACGGCAAGGCGCTCGGAGGTGGATTCCCCATCGGCATGTTCGGCGGCAATCGCGAACTCATGCAGATTGTCGAAGAGCATCGCATGAATAACGAGCCATATGTCTGGACCGCATCAACACTCGGCGGCAACCCCATATCCTGCGCCGCTGCCTGGGCCGCACTCGATCATCTCGAGCAACCCGGGATCTACACGCACCTCCACGAGTTGGGAGCTTACCTCCGCGACGGGCTCCAGCGTGTCATGAACGAGCAGGGCGTGACGGGCCAAGTCATCGGCGATGGCCCGCTCGCCCAGTTCATCTTCTCATCCGAACCCGTCTACGACTATCGCTCCACTAGGGCCGGCGATCGCGCTAAGGCCCGCCGGGTCCTGCTCGGACTGATTAAGCAAGGGATATTCCTCAATCCGATGGGCACCAAGCTCTACCTCAGTACCGAACACACTTTTGATCACTGCGACACCTTCCTCGCCGCATTCCAGCAGTCACTCCAGCATGACATAGCGATTTCAGATTGATTGCGAGCGAATGGAAGCTGAGTTGCGCTCAAAAATCACTCACGAGGATGAATGACTGTTAGGCATATCTTTCAGCAGAATCCGCTTGAGGGATAGGAAGTCAGAAGATGAGCGGGCACAGGTAATCAGTTATTCGGTCCTTCGGCCGTTGATCTCGCAACTGTTCGCGGCTTGTAGAGTCTGATCTTGATCCGCATATACCTGCGGTTGTCAGAGATCGCTCCGGTCCGTGCCTCTCATGTATTCAACGGGACACGGCAAGGATTTCACGCGTAGTGCGGAAGTGTTGCTTGCTTTGTTCATTGGTGTGTCTAAGTCGTTTGTCTGTAGGTGATTGTGCGCGAATGACTCTGGCGGGGGCTTTCAAGCCAGATTTATGGTTGCATCCATGTTTGTTCAAATTGAGTCGTCAATCGAACTCACGGCAGCTGCGAGGAGCTAGGTGATAACGCTCGGACCACGCGAGCTCAACTTCAATCGATCCTTTCGTTTGCTGCTGATTTGAGTCAATTGGGAGGGAATCCATGCCGAGAAACTCATGAGACAAGAACTATACCGGAGGTGTCGCATGGCAAAGCCAGATAAGAGCAACAACGGCCGCAAGCGCCGTATTCGTACGCGCCCAGAGACACTTGAAGAACGGATACTTCTCTCCGGAACCTGGGTCGATGCTGATTCTGGCGAAGCACTCGATGGGGCAACTGATGGGAACGACACTTTCAATGGCATGAGTGGCGACGATCTTGCGGCTGCAATGGATGGGGACGACAACCTGTTCGGGAACGCTGGCGACGACGAACTCTTTGGTGGCGCGGGTGATGATCTGCTTTCGGGTGGTGATGGCAACGATGTCCTCGATGGCGGCACAGGCAATGACACGGCAACCTTTGATGACGCATCGAGCCGAGTCGTAGTTGATCTTGATGCAGGCACAGCGTCAGGACAAGGTTCCGATACGCTGACTGATATCGAGAATGTCACCGGGAGTGATGGGAATGACATCATCCGTGGCAGTGCTGATGCAAACACCATCGACGGCGGAGCGGGTGACGACTACATCGAGGGACGAGGTGGTGATGACATCATCAGTGGCGGAGCGGGCGCAGATGTCATCGATGCCGGTTCTGGAGATGATCTCGTCGCTGGCGGGACCGGTGATGACTTGCTGATCGGGGGAACAGGGAATAACACGGTTACTTTCGGGCAGAGTGCTGATTCCGTTGAAGTCGATCTTGAGGCAGAAAGCGCTACTGGAGAGGGGCAAGACACTGTCATCGGGTTCCAGAATGTCATCGGTTCAGACCATGATGACTCGTTGCTCGGTGATGCCACAGACAACACCATCGATGGTGGTGCTGGCGATGACCTGATTCAAGGGCGTGGTGGCGATGACACACTACTCGGCGGCTCGGGCATCGATACGATCGATGGCGGCACGGGAAATGACACCATCGATGGTGGCGCAGACGCAGATGTGCTGGACGGTGGCGAAGGCGATGATTTGATCCGCGGCGGCACCGGGAATGACACGATTGCCGGTGGAGAGGGCGTTGACACCTTGCTCGGCGAGGAGGGCGATGACCTCATCGATGGCGGCGCAGGTAATGATGTAGTTGAGGGGGGATCCGGGAACGACCAAATCCACGGTGGGGCGGGTGACGATGTCCTCAGTGGTGGTGCTGGCGATGACTCCATAGATGGTGGTGTCGGAACGGATACCGTGAGCTACGAGAACGCGGCAGGCTCCGTGACAGTTGATCTGAATGCGGGGACAGCGACTGGCGAGGGTACTGACTCTATCAGCGGTGTCGAAAATGTAGTCGGCTCTTCATTCGATGACTCAATTACTGGCGATTCCGGCGACAACACATTGGTAGGCGGTGACGGCGATGACATCATCACGGGCGGGGCAGGTGTAGACACTATCGAAGGTGGCGCGGGAGATGATGTGATTTTCGCGGATGCGGATGACATCATTTCCGGTGGCGCTGGCACGGACACTGTTTCGTTTGCGGACTCAAATGATCCCGTTCGCTTTGATCTGGTCAGTGCCGGAGTGGAACAGGTGATTGGCAGCGCAAACGACGATATATTCTCTGTCGTTGGCGCTGCGGATGGTGACCACTATGTGATCGATGGCGGCGATGGATACAACCTGTTGGATCTGAGTGGCTTCGAGCCATCGGACATATCGATGGACAATGGCGTGGTCACGGTTCAACTCGGCAGTGGCGAAAGCTTCACAGTTGAGGTTGCCAACATCAACCACTTCGTGGTGGATGGCTTGGGCAATACGCCGATGATGTCAGTTGAGAGTGATCTGATTGTGAGCGAAGGAGAGTCCGTACAGATCAATGGCTTGATTTTCTCTTCGACGGAATCATCAACGACATGCACATGGACGCAGGTCTCGGGGCCTGTTGTCGAACTCGACGGTACTGATACCAGCGAGCCTTCATTCACCGCGCCCGAGTTAGATTCAAACGCTGTGCTCCGATTCCGCGCCGAGGTTTCGGACGGTACGAATACCAGTGTGCAATACATGACTGTGGCAATCTCCGCAGACAATGACCCGGTCGTCATCGATCTGGGGCCTGATCTGAACGCGACCGAGGGTGATACAGTCTCACTCGGTGCATCGGTCACGGATCCTGAAGGTTACGCGACAATACACAGTTGGGAGCAGGTTTCTGGCCCCTCAGTCGAGTTGGAGAACCCGGATTCCTTGAGTCCTACTTTTACAGCTGCTGAAGCGATCGAGGATACCGATCTCGTATTCAAGTTTACGGCATCTGATGGTGAAACCGAGGTCGTTGAATATGTGACTGTGCATGTTGATGCTGTTGATGACGCATGTGTGGTGAACGCGGGCGAAGATTTCAGTGTTGAAGAGGGTGATACTGTCGAGCTCGCTGGGTCCGCAGTGGATCCTGAGGGCGGGGAACTGTCCTACTCGTGGCGTCAGGTATCTGGTCCCACAGTGACCGTGGTCAATGCAAACGAAGCCACCGCATCCTTTGAAGCGCCAGAGGGTGTTGTGAATACGGATGTCACCTTTGAGTTGACGGTATCCGACGGTGTGAATGAATCCACGGATAGCGTGACGGTCACAGTGAACGCGGATGATGATGCGCCTCGTTTTACTGCTTTGCCTACTCAGACTGTGGGAGAGCATGAGGCAGTTGAGTTGTCCGCGAGTGCAACTGACCCAGAGGGCAATGATGTCACTTATTCATGGCGGCAGATCCGTGGCGCCTCTGTCGAGCTGAGTGGGAGTGACACTCAAAACCCAACATTCACATCACCAGAGGAGATCACAAACTCGTGGTTGACCTTTGAGGTTACTGCGAGCGATGGGGAATATTCGTCAGTGGGCACGGTCGAGGTCCTGGTAAACGCTGTGAATGATGCGCCGACTGTTGATGCCGGTACTGGATTCTCGATCGATGCTGGGGAAACTGGCACGCTGAATGCCAGCGGGGAAGACCCAGAGGGTAAAGCAGTCCTATTCAACTGGACCCAGGTGTCGGGACCCTCCGTTGAGATCGATGATGCGACATCATCTACCGCGACATTTGGGGCACCGTCTGTGACAGAAGACACAGAGCTGGTTTTCCAGGTCGAGGTGACCGACGGCACAAGTACCTCCCTCGATACAGTAACAGTACAAGTCAACTCAAGCACTGGAAGTGAGACAGGTGATCCCTCAGGAAACTCTGGTGGCGAAACCAGTGGTGAGACTGGTGGCGGGACCGGTGGTGAAACCAGTGGTGAGACTGGTGGCGGGACCGGTGGCGAAACCAGTGGTGAGACTGGTGGCGGAACCGGTGGTGAAACCAGTGGTGAAACTGGTGGCGGTACCGGTGGTGAAACCGGTGGAGAGACTGGTGGCGGGACCGGTAGTGAAACGCAACTCGTCGTGGAAGCTCCGGAGACAATCGTCGCTACCGAAGGTCAGGTTGCCGCGCTGAGTGTCGATGTGAGTGGAGGGGTCGGTGATGTACAGTACACTTGGACTCAAGTCGCTGGTACCGAGACACTCGAACTGAATGGTGGAGATACAGCGAACCCTACTTTCGAAGCTCCAAACCTGACAAACAATGAGATCTATGCATTCGATGTAGAAGTTGTAGATGAGAATGGGCCGCAGACGGTTCGTGTCAACATCCTGATTGAAGCTGACAACGATGGGCCAAGTGTAGATGTCGATGATTCCATCACTCAGTTCACTGAAAGCATCTATGGTGCTGGATCCACCTCGTCAGATGCCGAAGGGCAGAACCTCTCGTATCGATGGGTTCAGACCGGTGGTCCAGATGTCACGATTCGAAGCGGTAATGGTCCGGAACTGCGTTTTTCAACTCGTGGCATGGCTGAGCCAGGCGAAGTGACATTTGAGCTGCAGGTCTCTGACGGGACAAGTATCTCAACGGATACGATCTCAATGCAGGTCGAACCCGGAAATACATTGCCGACGGTTTCGGCCGGTCCTGATCAGGATGTTGTCGAGGGCGATACGGTGCATCTGCACTCCGCAGTGTCTGATGAGGACGGAGATGCTCTGACATTCAGCTGGGTGCAGACTGGTGGTCCAGCAGTTGAGCTCTCCGATGCGAGCAGCGCCTCGCCAACCTTTGTAGCTCCGGATATCAATGGCACCCAGGATATCACATTCGAACTGACTGTTTCTGACGGGCTTGGCGAAGTGACAGATTCGGTTGTCGTGAGCGTTGAGGGCGTGAACGATCCGCCGGTGGTAGATGCCGGCCCGTTCCAAAGCGTCAATGAGAACGAGGTCGTAACTCTCGCTGCCTCAGTATCTGACAGCGATAGCGAGAATCTGACATACACATGGCGCCAGACAGGTGGTCCGAGTGTTACGGTTTCAGGGGCGGACAGCGCTACGGCCAGCTTTACGGCTCCTGAGCAGGTTGCCAACTCGTATGTCACCTTTGAGTTGGAAGTTTCCGATGGTGAGCACACCGTAGTTGATTCAGTGGTCATCCTCGTGAACGCTGATAACGATGCGCCGACACTCGACGCTGGTCCAAACTTCAGCGTTGCAGAAGAAACGACAGTGCAGCTATCTGCTTCAGCGAGCGATCCCGAGGGGAGCCCACTCACTCATGAATGGGTTCAAACGAGCGGGCCTTCAGTTTCGCTTTCTGATCCGTACGCGATCAATCCCAGCTTTGATTCGCCGAATGTGGCATCCGATACCGATCTCACTTTCCAGATCACTACAACTGACGGTGAGCATACGGTCATCGATACAGTAACCGTGACCGTCATTGGTGAGAACGATGCGCCGGATCCCTTGAACGCGACAACACTTGTCACCGAGGACACACCAGCCCCAGTCGTTCTCAGCGGTGTTGACCCGGATATCGATCAAGATATTACATCATTCCGGATTGACTCACTTCCATCGGAAGGGACGCTGGAGTTTGAGGGCGAACCCGTGCTTGCGGGTGATGTGTTCAGCGTAGAGCAGATTGAATCGGGTGGCCTGGTATTCACTCCCCCGTCGGATTACAGCGGGAGCACCGGGGTTACATTTAGTGTGGCCAGCGGCGACGATTGGTCAGCCGAGACTGCGACCCAGACCATCGTGGTAGTTGGTGAGGCCGACGCCCCGATCGTGACCGCCGCTGATGCGACTGGAACAGAAGAAAGCATGATCGCTCTCGATGTCGATGTGGCGTTGACGGATATCGACGGGTCAGAATCAATCCACTCTGTTACGGTGTCGGGGGTGCCAGAAGGGTCTGTGCTTACTGACGGCGTGACTGTGGTAACCGCATGGGATGGGACAGCGGACATTACTGGGATGAACTTGTCAGATTTGCAAATTCAACCCGCGGAGAACCATGATCAGGACTTCACGCTCACGATCGCTGCGACATCAATCGAAGCCGATAGCGGTGACATGACCACTGGAGCAGCGACAATGGTGGTCCACATTGACGCGGTCAATGACCCGCCCATCGCACTCGATGGTTCGATGGAAATCAGCGAAGATCAGACCGCAGTGATTTCACTCGGTTCCCAAGAGGTAGACACGGGCGACGCTGCAGCGAACTTCCGCATCGAAACGCTTCCGACGAACGGGACACTGCTGCTCGACGGCGTTGCTGTTCAGGCTGGTGATGAAGTATCCGCGTACGATGTTTCTCACGGACGATTGACCTTCGAACCCACGGGTGATTGGTCCGGCACAACAGGATTCGACTTCAGTGTGACGGATGGAGAAGTCTGGTCTGAGTCTGATGCAACTTTCACTATTCATGTCAGCGGTGTTGCTGACGCACCGCTCGTCAATGTGGCAGATTCGTATGGGTTTGAAGACTCCAGCATCGATATCGATGTGAGTACTGCCATCACCGATGTGGATGGTTCGGAAGAAATCAGCAGCATCGTGATCTCTGGTGCTCCCGCGGGGTCTGTGCTGACGGACGGAGTGAATAGTGCAACAGCACTAGGACAAGAAGTTGATATCACCGGTTGGGATCTTTCGAGCCTGAGTATCACACCTTCTTCGAACTATGATATGGACTTCGATCTTGAGATTGAGGTGACTGCACGCGAACCTGACTCAGGTCATACGACTTCGACCACAGCAGGATTTACAGTTCATCTTGAGGGTGTCAATGATGCCCCGATTGTTCAAACGGGATCAGTCGATATACCGGAGGATGGTGTAGCCGTCATTGAGTTCAATACACTTGAACTCGATACGGGTGACGCCGTCGAATCATTCCGGATTGAGAGCTTGCCGGCAAACGGAACTCTCAAGATCGAAGGGGTTGAAGTTGTCGAAGGGCAGGTCATTGAGAAGTCGCTGGTCGATTCAGGATCACTCACCTTCGAGCCAAATACGGATTGGAGTGGTTCGAGTTCGCTCAGTTTCTCCGCATATGACGGTGAGCTTTGGTCAGAAACACAAGGTGAGCACACGATCAATGTTTCTGGTGTGGCGGACACACCGGGTCTGAGCGTGAATGATGTGAGCGGTGCCGAGGATACGGCGATCGGTCTCGACATCACGCCGAGCCTGAGCGACACGGACGGGTCTGAGACGCTGTCCGTGGTGATCTCCAATGTGCCCGAAGGGGCGACGCTGTCGTCGGGTGTGGACCAGGGCGATGGCTCATGGATCGTGGATCCGTCGGAGCTGGCGGGTCTGAGCGTGACACCGCCGAGCGACTTCTCGGGGTCCTTTGATCT